>RRYU01000467.1_pt1 | contig 47703 bp, 28 predicted proteins | sample 2162651 | NCBI WGS metagenome assembly RRYU01 (sample SAMN10267283, study PRJNA491782) | microbial mat metagenome | isolation source: biomat in the production well | place: Japan: Minami-Kanto gas field, natural gas well KTG3 | collected 2017-06
CAGGGCTGGTTGCACGGGCATGGGCAGGCGCAGGGCCATGAGGATCTGCTGTCCAGCCTGACGCAGATGTTCATGCAACGATGCGCCCGACGGGGCAGCGGTGGCGTCGGCGGGTAAAACCAGCGCATCTAACATTGACTGTAAAGCAGGATTTGCTGCCAGTTGCTGCTCAAACTGCTGTCGCTCCTCGAGGCTTAATAAACCAGCCTGGTAGAGTAACAGATCATCGCTGCCAGGAGCACCTGCTAGATCAAGTGCGTTATACAGCAAAGCATCTATCGCCTGCAGAGCAGCCGCTTCAGCCAGCAGTTCTGGCGATTGCTCGATCAGGCGCACAGTTGCCTCTGGCGCAACCCCTTCAAGGTAAGCCAGCAGATCACCCTCCTGGATCGTCGGTTGTTGATCTTCCATTGGCCTGCTCCTTTCTTGCCAGCTGGCTACGCCAGGACACCTGTCCGATCTACTCAACGTTGCGTGAAGGCATCTGACTACCTGTCTGCGACAGGATCTGTGCCAGAGTTATGTTCAACCAGAGCACGCCGCACCCGCTTGAGTACCCGCTCTTTGACCCGGCGTACCGTCTGGGCACTGGCAAACTCAGCCGGAAACTGCTCGGCGATCTGAGCCGGGGTCAGATCATGCTCATATGAAAGCGCCAGGATGCGACGTTCCTGGGGATCGGTAATATTCTGACCTAACCACTGGTGGACACGCTGGATCTGTTCAGACTGATCCAGCTCTGGCAGCATTGTTTCTTCAGGCGAGCTTTGCACCAGCATGGCTGCTGGCACGCTGGCCAGGCGTTCCACCAGACGCTGACGGCGTTGGGCACGCCGCTGCTGATCCAGGATAGTTGCAATGACGCATTGGCGCAGATATTTCAGCAGCGCACCGACATGGGCAAAATGTTCTGTCACTCCCCGCTTTGACAAAGTACGCCAGAAGCGTTCAAGTGCTTCCTGCACCGTAGCTTCCCCATCTTCCATGGTTAACTCTCTGTTGGGGTAGGCATGCACCCAGCCAAGCATCAACTGCCCGTACTGATGTTCCAGGGCTATCCAGGCATTTTGATCATGCTGTTCAATCGCACGCCGAAAAAGCTCGAAGCAGTAGCCGACTTCTTGCATCCGTTCCTGTTGCGATTCCTGGGCACACCGGGCGATGATTTCGCTCAGGTTGATACGCTGTAACTGCGGGTTTAGCATAACTCGCCTGGCCTTAGAAAGTAAGAACATGCGTTCGGTGATGTACGTAGGGAATATCAATATACACAACCGCATACCTGGTGTCAAGTTTGAATGCGTCAAAGTGCGGTATGTGTGTAAACCCGTACGAAGTGACGAAGTGCGGTATAATTGACTCATTACAGGCTCGATGGTATACTTATAGAACTCCCGTTCCAGAACACTGTTACGCTGCCGACATACCGCACCACGTCGGTTCGGCGGCGTTTTTGTCTGCGTATAATACGACACGTAACCGTTCAGGTGGGGTGGTCGGGAGGGGCGTTGCCCCTCCCGGAGTCTCTCTTTTCGGCCCGTTGTGGCGGCAAAGCCGCCACAACGGGCCGAAAAGAAGGTTTTGCGGGGGCCGCAGGCCCCCGCACCCCCGCTGGCGCAGGTACCGCCTGAACGGTTACTACGACACATACCTATAATAACCCGGACGATCACATGCCACTGTGTGGTTGTAAGCCTGAGGAATGTATGTCTAAAGATAAAATCATCATCAAGGGCGCACGCGAGCATAATCTGCGTGGCATAGATGTAGAACTCCCCCGCGATAAAATGGTCGTGTTGACTGGCGTGTCGGGATCGGGCAAGAGTTCACTGGCTTTTGATACGCTCTATGCCGAGGGCCAGCGTCGCTATGTCGAGAGTCTCTCAGCATATGCGCGGCAGTTCCTGGGTCAGATGGAAAAGCCGCATGTCGATTTTATCGAGGGGCTTTCGCCAGCAATTGCCATCGAGCAGAAAAGTGCCAGCAAGAATCCGCGTAGTACCGTAGGCACCGTAACCGAGGTATACGACTATCTGCGCTTGCTGTTTGCCCGCGTCGGGATTGCCCATTGTCATCAGTGTGGGCGCGTAGTCGGGTCGCAGTCGGCTGAACAGATGGTAGACCGTGTGCTGGAACTGGCCGCCGGTACCCGTTTTATGATCCTGGCCCCGCTGATCCAGCAACGCAAGGGCGAATATAAAGATGTCTTCGCCGAGGCACGTACCGAGGGGTTTGTGCGGGTGCGCGTCGACGGCGATATCCGCGACCTGGGCGACGATATCAAGCTCAACAAGAAGGTGAAGCATACCATCGAGGTAGTGGTCGATCGCCTGGTGATGCCGGAACATGACCCACCTGCCGATAACACACCTGTCACCGAGCATGGGCTTGCCATGGGGGCAGCGCAGGCCGCCGCCGGAAGTACCTGGGATGCCTTTCTGACCCGTCTGACTGATAGCATCGAGACGGCTTTGCGCGTTGGCGAGGGCCAGGTGGTGGTGAGTGTCGTACCATCCAATGACCGCGAAGCCAATGCACCCGCGCCCGAAGAATGGCTGATGAGTGAGGCAAATACCTGTACCCACTGCGGCATTTCCTTCCCCGAGCTATCACCGCAGATGTTTTCGTTCAACTCACCTCAGGGGGCCTGCCCGGTCTGTTCAGGTCTGGGGACGCGCATGGAGATTGATCCGGCGCTGCTTGTACCCAACCCTGCGCTGAGTTTGCACGAAGGGGCTGTGCCCTACTGGGGCGAGTTGCGCAAGAAGCAAGACTCGTGGGCGTATCGGGCCTTGCAGGGAATTGCCAGCCACTACAACTTCAACCTTGATACCCCCTGGGAACAGTTGAGTGAGGTTCAGCGTACTGCTATCATTGAAGGCAGTGGCAAAGAAAAGATCCGCTTTGTCTGGCAAAATGAACATGGTAGCCGCGGCGAGTTCTTGCGCCCCTGGGAAGGCCTGTCTAGCGAGATCAAGCGACGCTTTGTGCAAACAAACAGTGACTATACCCGCGAGGCGTATGCCCAGTTTATGAGCGACCAACCTTGCCCGGCATGCCACGGTGCCCGTCTGCGCCCGGAAAGCCTGGCAGTCACGGTGGGGGGCTTGAGTATCCGCGATGTCTGTCGCCTGGATATTTATGGCACCCACACCTGGGCGCTGCGCCTGAATGGTGATGATGCGCAGAGTATTGCCCATACGCACACCCCCGGTAGCAATGCGTCGGTCATCCTGGCGGACATTCCGGTGCTTGGCGAAACACATCTGGCAATTGCTGGCGAGATTCTCAAGGAAGTGCGGGAGCGCTTAGGCTTTCTGTTGAATGTCGGGCTGCATTATCTGACGCTGGAACGACCTGCGCCAACCTTGAGCGGTGGTGAAGCCCAGCGCATCCGGCTGGCCTCGCAGATCGGCAGTGGTCTGGTGGGGGTGATGTATATTCTGGACGAGCCGAGTATCGGCTTGCACCAGCGCGATAATCGCAAGTTGTTGAACTCGTTGCTGCGCCTGCGCGACCTGGGCAATACGCTGATTGTTGTAGAACATGATCTCGATACGATGCAGAATGCCGACTGGATGATCGACTTTGGCCCCGGCGCGGGAGTCAAAGGTGGTATGGTGGTGGCAGCCGGTACACCCGATAGTGTGGCGGCCAGTGGCTCGCTGACGGGCAAGTATCTGAGTGGAGAACTGGAGATTGCTACCCCAACGCGGCGACGCACACCGGGTGAGGGCTGGTTGGAGGTGCAGGGGGCGCATATGAATAATCTGCGCACGATCAATGCACGTTTTCCGCTTGAGTGCTTTGTGGTGATCACCGGGGTAAGCGGCAGTGGTAAGTCCTCGTTGATCAGCGAGACGCTCTATCCCGCGCTGGCTAATCGTCTGCATAAAGCACAGACACGCCCCGGCCCGCATCAGGCGATCCTGGGTATTGAGCATCTGGATAAAGTGATTAACATCGACCAGCAACCAATCGGACGTACCCCACGTAGCAATCCTGCTACATATGTCAAACTGTTTGACCTGTTGCGTAATTTGTTTGCGCAGACAAACGAAGCCAGATTGCGGGGCTATACGCCGGGCCGCTTTTCATTTAATCTGAAGGGCGGGCGCTGTGAAGCCTGCGAGGGCAATGGCGAGATCCGGATCGATATGCAGTTTCTGGCCGATGTGTGGGTGCGCTGTGATGTATGCAAAGGCAAACGCTATAACCGTGAGACGCTGCAGGTGAAGTATAAGGGCAAGACAATTGCTGATGTGCTTGATATGGATGTGCAAACCGCGCTGGAGTTCTTCGATAATGTGCCGCGCGTCAAACGTATTTTGCAGACGCTGCATGATGTGGGCCTGGACTATATTAAGCTGGGGCAGCCAGCCACAACCCTTAGTGGCGGTGAGGCTCAGCGTGTGAAACTGGCAAAAGAATTAGCACGGGTAGCAACGGGCCGCACGGTCTATATTCTGGACGAGCCAACCACCGGACTGCATTTCGCCGATGTGCAGAATCTGCTGCATGTGCTGCATCGCCTGGTAGATGCAGGCAATACGGTCATTGTGATTGAGCATAACCTGGATGTGATTAAGACAGCCGACTGGATTATTGATATGGGGCCTGAGGGAGGCGCCGGCGGCGGCGAGATTGTGGCTGAAGGTACTCCCGAAGATGTCGCTCAGATCGAGCATTCGTTCACCGGTCAGTTTCTGCGCGAACTGCTCAGGATACAGGTGCAACGCGTTGCAGCGTAAGACATGGTTTCAGGATGCCAAAGATTCCTGTACCTATCACATACGGCAGTAGGTGTGTGAGTCACCTCACCTCCTGGCCCTCACAGGGGTAGTTTTTTTACCACGATGCTCATGACATCGATGATACCCCACCCCCCTACCCCCTCCCCTTCCAGGGGAGGGGGAGAAGATTCAGCGATGTGACGCAGCGGCTGCGCCGCTGCGTCACATCGCTGAGACAATACCCCCTCTCCCCTGCGGGGAGAGGGGGGCAGGGGGGAGAGGGGCCAGAGGGCGTCCTGATGCGATCCGTAGGGACAGGCTTCTGCCTGTCCGTGCGGATCGCATCAGGACGCCATGCGGACGCGCAGAAGCGCGTCCCTACGAAAAAACCTACCCGTGAGAGGAGGGGGCAGGGGGTAAGGGCATCAAGGTAACCCATCCGTTATTCGCGCTAACAATATGCTTTTCATCCGATCAAACGTCCGGTTTGATCTACACATTACATTGCATACGTCCTATCACATACAGCCGTATGTGATAGATATCACTCTTAACAGAGCGCTACGACCCCGATTCTACTAGAAATACCCAGTCCTTGCTATCAGGCGTGCCGAGCGAAACACTGCTACCCCCCTGAACTACCCCCATGCTCTGACGATCGCCCGTACGCGGGTTGATCCGGGTGATCGTAAAGCGAATAGACGCATCGGCATCACTGAGAGCCAGCTGAGCCGTTCCACCAGCAGGCAAATAGACGATGTATGCCTCACCAGGACTGGCCAGCACATACCCGCTCTTCCCAGATAACAACTCGTTGGCCGGGAGCATCATCCAGTATGGCTGGCTTTCGAGTATGGAACGAGCAAGCGTGATATCGTCAAAGAAAGCTGCATAATCAGCATAGGCCAGATCTTCGGCTGGATCGACATACAGTTCAAAGCTTGCTCCACCCAGATAGACCGACCAGACCACATGCCGAGCAATAATGCGGTTTGCATCGGTCGGGCCAATATCATCGCTCCGTTTGTTACGCACTTCATCGAATGAGACCGGAAACGGACGTCCGGCCTGAACGGATGCCTCGTACCAGCGGATTGCCAGGTCGTTCTGGGGGCCAAACTGACCGGTTTGAATACTGGACAGGCTAAAATTGGTATCGTTGATCATCGCTGGCAATGGTTCGTTGATATTATGCACGGTAATGGGATGCTTGTAAGCATCCAGATCCCGGATAGCCTGGGCAAAAGATTGTGACTCCGCAAAGGAATATCGCTCGTCGTGCTCTTCACCAACATTCCAGTACAGGCCATTGTGATGACCAAAGCGGGCAATCATCTCGCGGTAATACATATCACGATTGAACCCGATCCAGGCCGAGTCATCCTCAAAGACCATATGTAACACTATACCCTTCGACTGAATATAGCTAAAGATTTCCTCCCAAACGGCCAGCCTGGCGACATCGAAATATTCGTGGTTGGCCTGCGCTTCTATCTGAGTTGTGCCAACCCAGGGCCAGACATTCTTGCGATCACCGTTAACATTGTGCAACATAATATAGATTGAATTGATCCCATGGGCCGCCAGAAAATCAATCGCAGCCTCTTTCGAGGCAAAGCCCACAGTTTCCTGGGCAGCCAGAAAGTCTTCCGGCTCATCAATACCGCCCTTTAAGAAGAAAGAGCCATCGGCAAAACCCAGGTACCGTGCGCCGACATAAGAGAGGCGTCCAACGCAACCAAAATCTGGCAATCCGCCTGGTGGGTGTGCAATACAGTCATCACGGGCAGCAACACGAAAACTGCCATTATACCCATCCAACTGGGCATGACTACTCTGTGCCCAGAACGTCCAGTCGCCTGGCTGATCCGGTGCAAAGCGTACCTTCCACACATTCCCATCCAGGCCACCATCACCATCGCCATCATAGAACGCTGGCACAGTATAAGACTGGCCAGACGGCCCATTAAATGTGACATCCAGTGGAATTTTGAATGGATTGGTACTCCTACTCATCCCCTCGGAAGCGGGGCCAGGCAACTCAACTTCAACTTTGCCCCAGTGAAGATAATCGCCGATGTACCCCAGATCCTTTGGCGACGGAGGCGGCTTGACCGTTATCGCCACTGGCATAGAGGTTGTAGACAAGCCACTATCATTGGTAGCAACAGCTGTCAATAGATACTCACCAATGACATCAGCCGTCCAATCAACCGAAAATGGCGCATTGGTAACCTCGCCCAGCAGCGTATCACCGGCATAGAACGCCACCTGACGCACCATACCATCCAGATCAACCGCATCAGCGGTTAACGTAAGCGTCGCTGGCGACTGAACCACTGTGCCCGTCAGCGGGGTAGTCAGGCTAACCACCGGGGCACGGGGAGATGGATTATCACCAGGCTGCCAGCGAATATCAAGGTTATCAAAAGCACGTGTCTGAAATGCCGACGCATCAAGGGCGGCCGTGGCGAAGCGCACCGTATCAAAGGCAACCTCTGGATCAACAGTTCCATACCCTACATCCTCAGAATCATTGACACGCACCATAAAAGTATGACGATCCATATCGACCGTTACGCTAATATGGGCAGATCCCTGAAGTGGCATAAATGCACTGGTAATACTACCAGCACGGCGTATCCCCAGTGTCCCGTCACCATCAGGCGTACTGATCCAGACCAGATCCACGCCAACACCGGCATCCAGGTTAGCCTGGTGCAGCAAGCTACTATCACCCAGTTGCATCAGCACGGTCGCCTCTTCTGGAACTGTACGTACCTCTGCTACGCGAACTCCTGCTGCGCCCGCAACCAGCGGCAGAAACAACCTGTGTACATCAGAATCTGCTGATGGTTCGACAGGAATCCAGTCAAAATCAAACTGCCAGTGCAATAGACCAGTAGAGACACGCGGAAAGATATGGCTGGCTAGTGCGGGAGCATCATCGGTCGGATCAAAGGCAAGTGCCTGATCCGTGATTGTAATAGTAGATGGTACATTCTCAATCTCAAGCCAGTTCTTACCAGGCGAGACACTATCCGGTCGCTCGAACGTATCGCTGAAAAGCAACGTTTCATTCTGAAGTGTTTGCAGAGATACCGGAAGATGTGCCTGAACCCTGATAGGAATCAAGAGCAATGGGAACATAACCAGACAGACAATGCCAGTAATCACCAGCGCATATTGCTTCATAGACACCTCTTCTCAATAGACTATAAACATATTAGATAAAGGAACGTATTCACCACAGAGACACACAGGAATGCAGGACAGGACGTATACTACGGCTGTTCTCACACGAGAACGGACATCTGCACCGATTCGATCACGGACATAGACGTCAGCGCTATCCTAACCATAAACAGATAAAGCTGCTATCGCAGACAGAACCAATACCCGATCAGGCTGAAAACAGATGATTCAGCCTGAACTACTGTGAAAATAGCCAATGGATGGTAGGGGCGACCGGCCGGTCGCCCCTACCTCCCTATTTTCATGCCAACCGTGTGCGGCGCAGCCGCATGGCGAACTGTATAGAAGCATTCTTAACACTATAACCAGTCTATCACAGCCAATAAAAATCCCCAGATACAGAAGTGCATCTGAGGCATAAAAAATTTGTTAGTTAAAATTGTATGATATGTCTTTTTCTACATCGAACTTATACCATATTCACTAAAACAAGATCTGGTCGGCTGGAACATCCTGCAAGCCAGCCCAGGGCGAACGCACCGCACCAGCCTGCATCCGACGACCCAGACGCATCGACACAAGCAGAAACAGAGCAATCAGCAACCCCACCAGCGACGCACCATACACCACCGTATATCCCAGAACGACGCTACCAGTCAGATGCTGGGCGATATCGCGTGCCAGACCGCCGCCAATCGTTCCCACACCCTGAGCTAAAGCCTGGGACATCCCCCAGAGACCGAGAAACAACCCGGCGTGATTACGGTCGGTAATAGCCATAATAAGAGCCAGGCTACCGACAATAAACATCCCCCGCCCCATCCCAATAAACCAGACCCCGGCATGAAACGGTATCACACGCATCGCATCGCTGGCATAACTGATAACCAGGAACCCCAGCGCCCCGAAGCTACATCCCAGAATAATTGGCAAAACTGCCGAACGTCCCCGCCACAACAGCCAGCCAGCCAGCCCAATTGCCACCAGCATAGCCGTGCCCCACCATGCCGTCAGACGTGTCGTGGCCGAGACACTCATATTGAGTACCTGGCCGCCATACGGTTCCAGCAGCACATCATGCGTTGCAAAAGCCATCGTTGCAATAAACAGCATCGCAAAAATACCCAGCAACAGCTTCTGACCCGCCAGCATACGCAATGATTCGCCCAGCGACAAACGCACGCGAATATCGCCATACTGATCATCAACTTTGCCATCGGGGCGCAACCGTTCCTGGCCCCAGAGTGACAGAAACGTCAGCACCACAAAGATCACGGCTGATCCCTGCATCACCCGAATCAGGCGCATAGGATTATATTCAACCAGGAACATCCCCACCAGCACCGAGCTAACAATCGTGCCCAGCACCAGCATGATCCACAACACCGCCAGCACACGGCCACGATCTTTGGGAGCAGTGATATCGCTGACCAGTGCGAGGTAAACCGTCTCAACAATGTTGACCCCGATCCCATAGGCCAGAAAGATCAACGCACAGATCAGCATCGCCAGCCAGAACCCAATCTGCCCCTGACCACTCAGCAAAATCAGCGAAAAGGGCGCAGTTGCCAGGCCACCATAGGTGAGCATGGCCCCCAGCACCACATAAGGCGTGCGCCAGTTGCCTCGGGCGCGATCTTGATCCGAGCGAAAACCAACCAAAGCGCGCGCAGGCGATACAAAATAATGGATGGCTATTAAGAAGCCTACCGCCACAGCAGGTATGCGCGCCTCGTTGATCAGAACCCGGTTGAGTGTACCAGTAAGCGGCGCCAGCGATAAGCCCATGCCAAACTGAAACAGCCCCAGGCGCAACACACGTAACCAGTGTTGGGTTGCCTTATGCTGATCAAGCCAGTTTTGACTCTGACGCAACACCCCGGCTAGTCGCCCCAGCCGCTTGCGGACTGTGGTCATGCCAATCCTCCTTACCAAACACCATCCTGATTTGTGCGTATTATAGCACAGCACATCCATATGATACAGAAAGAACGGTTTATATTTCTTATCTAAGACATGGTTCACGCTTACTTTACAGTTTGGTTCGACGATACGCCCTCCCCCCTGCCCCCCTCTCCCTCAGCGAGAGGGGGGAGATGGGGCATCCTGGCGGCACACGCGGCGCGTGTGCCGCCAGGATGCCCCATCCGGTTCCCCCGCCCCTGCAAGGGGCGGGGGCTAGGGGGTGGGGTGATTCAAGCAACCAAACCGTCTGTGCATTGTAAAGTTGTAAAGTAAAATTGGTCATCCTGAAACCATGTCTAACAAGCGTTAGGCAGTAGGCCTGCCGTTCGACAGGCGGGCGAGAATGATCTGTGCTGTCGGTGGGGCTACAAGCCGCACGCACCCCATGCGCGGCTGCAAGCCGCACCTACGTGACTCATCGATTGTTCGTGCGAACAAAAATATTCCCATAGGGAACATTTTTTGAGAAAAAGATCTCCTTTTATCTTACCGGATATGAATTACAACTTGATAATAACTAATCTTATAACATAATATATTCACCAAAAGTACTAACATAATACATGACTTATTCTATATTGTTTATACATACACAAATATAAAATAATAACATAAAAATAACTTTGATACAGAGGAGTAGAACCATGCACGAATCACCGCTCTGGTGGCAACGCCCAACCATCCTGGTAGCACTGGGAATCATTGGCGTCGCGCTGGCACTGTTATGGCCATATCTAGGCGAGTTTATGCAGCCAGACGATCATCTCGGTGAAGCACTGCCAGCATCCCCCCTGGAATATACGTCCGAGGTACTATCCCATCCAATCGATCAAGCAACCGGAATATCTGCACCCGTTGCAGCAGTCGTACAGACCTTTGCCATCGTCTATGTCTCTGGTGAGGTCATTCAACCAGATGTGTACGCTGTTCCGGTCGATGCGCGGGTCAAAGATGTCGTAATTGCTGCTGGCGGTTTGACCAGCCATGCCGATAGTACACAGATCAACCTGGCGGCGCGCATTGAGGATGCTCAGCATATCCATATTCCTTCAATAGCTGCACACTCAGTTCCTGCACCAATAATACCTGATTCTGGCAGCTCTACAACTACTGTATCATCGGCCACAACCCGGATCAACATCAACACGGCTAGCCAGGCAGAACTGGAAGAGTTGCCAGGCATTGGGGCCGCCTTAGCCCGCCGGATTATCGACCATCGCAATGCGAATGGCCCGTTTGCCTCCACCGACGATCTACAAGAAGTACGCGGCATTGGACCAACTCTCTTTGGGAGCATTGTGGATGCTATCACAACGTCACCATAACGGTATGCCCTACTCACCAATTCAGCACTGAGTGTAGCGTACTGTTGCATACCAGTCTCTTGATATAGACTTGTTGTCTATCACGAAGCACACGAAGCGCACGAAGCGCATATGCATGCGTTCGTTCGCGCTTCGTGTGCTTCACGATCTTCGTGGTATAAATACGCAACCGACGCTCCGGGGTTACGTCAACCTCGGCCAGGCCCAGCACCCTGCGCAGACTGGAGTCCTTCGCTGGAAGCCTTGATACGCGCTACCGCGCTACGCGGGATGCTTAGGTCAGGCGAAATATTTGACCGTTGAGGTAGCCCTGACCGTTCCCGCTCACTCTTGACATTGACCGTACCCAATGCTAACCTGTAACCAGAATAATATGCCAGATACTGCAATTCAGACATCAACAACATATACTGGCTGGTATCCAATAGATAACATCATCACAAAACTATTTTGAGATGGAGCAATAGATTATGCCCGCTAACGATCCGACGATAGCCACCATTCTGCAAACTCTCGCCGCCCAGTTTGATGGGCCAGTAGCAGAGCGCCTGGTATTGGATCGGGTGCTAGAACAACGGCCAAGTGCGGCCAAAAACCCATATGCAACGATTCGCGAACGGTTGCGCTGGGATGGCCCGGCATTAGGCTGGTTGCGGCTCGATCGGAGCGAACTTGTGCCGGTGCGTATCGTGTTGCAGGGCCTGCGTTTTCGCTATATTCCGACGTCCTGGGAAGTTCATGATGGCTTCTTGCCACTCATACGCCTTCAGCCATTCGTCGGGCTGCGTGACACCGTCCCTGTGATTCAGGATGCCACGGGCAGATTGCTGTTGGGCGTCCAGCATAATAATTCAGTCCAGCAACAGACCTTTACCAGGGCTGTTTTCGATCTGAGTACCTGGTATGCTCACGTGCGCTTTGCCCCTGGTGATAGTATTGTCATTACGGTGTTATCTACTGACCCATTAACGCTGCAACTCACTCACGAGCCAGGTGACGATTTCCGTACCAGTGATGTCATCGATCAGGACAATGAATTGATCGAGGGCCTGATCGAGCGAACACGACGCTCGCGCCTGCCTTTGACACCCTGCGACGAACTGGTACTGCCAATTTTTGCCCGGGCGAGCTGGCGGACAGGCTATCCTGGGCATCCATGGCAGCACCTGGTTGCACGCGATGGACGCCTCCAACTGGTGAATGGTATTTTCCTGACGGATCAGCAGGTGCAGATTGATCTGGCCTATGAAGGCATTGAGTTTCCCTTTGATCCGCTGCACAATGACCCGGGCAGTAGTCACTATAACAAACAGACCGATCTGGTTGATGACATTGAACAACTGCAACATGAATTGATCCAGAGCCGCCAGAACGATGCTGAAGCCGGCCTCTGGACAGGCCAGCCACAACGTGCTTCAACCAGCCATTCATTCCGTGGGATGCGGGCCAGCGAACGTTCACAACTGCCAGGGATGTTTAATCCGTTCGAGAATGAGTTCCTCGATCTGGATATGCTCGATGATGACGAGTGGGACGATGAGTGGGATGATGAGTGGGAAGATGATGATGACTTCTTTGAATCCCTTGATGATTTGAATTTTGAGGATTTTGTCAATGATCATCCTGATCTATTCGAAGCCAGCCAGCGTTTGATGGCAGCCCTTCCGCCTGAAACGCTTGAACGCCTTCAAGACGCTACCCCCGAAGAAGCTGAGGTGTTGATCAGTGCCCATCTCAATGATTTGCTAGTGCGCGAGCCGTCGCTGTTTATAAAAATGGATCTGTCGCCCGCCAGTCAGAAAGCGGCTGATACCGATGGGCAGGATTTTGATAGCCATACGTTTGAAGCAATCTGGAATGATGAACCAGAACAGTGGGACAGCGAATGGGACGATGAATTAGAGACAGATCTGGATGTGCAGATACCCAGCGTCTATACGCGCAGCAGTGAGTTAATGAGCCAGTTTTATGATTATCTCGTGGACACGGGCAAAAGTGACTCAACGGCGCGCTCGCGGACGCGTGATCTGTGGGTCTACGCCGAGTTCCTGGCTTACTACTATAATCGCACGCTTGCTGAAGGCGATTATGCCACGCTTGATGAATGCCTGTTTTATTTTTATCCGCGTAAGGTGCTCAATAGTACGCCACGCCAGGTACGCGAAATGTGTATATCACTCAAGCAGTTTTATGCGTTCCTCAAAGAACGCGGCGATATTGCCGACGATAGTTTTGCGCAGGCGCTCTGGCGTCGCCGCAATCAAGCTGCCCGCGTGATCGAACTGTATGAGCGGCTTTCCCATGATATGCCCAACTTTGAGTATCTCTTTGCCCGTCTCTTTGCGCCATATGCACCCTAGTATCATTATTTTCTTCATGCTCTATCCAGATGACTGGCCATTCGTAGGGTATGGCTTATGTTAAAATGTGCCTGTGCTCCTCGTTCTTGATCTGTTTTTGCAGGATCATTCGCTTGAGGAAAATATAAAGAATGTCAACCCCCAACATACTCTACACTATCGCTATGCCCTATCCTCATACACATCTCTATACGGTGCGTATGAGCATTACTGAACTATCTACCCCAACCACCGATTTTATCCTGCCGTCATGGACACCTGGCTCGTATATGATCCGTGAGTATGCCCGTCATGTGCAAGAGTTTGCCGCCGAAGCCGATGGCATGCCGCTGGCATGGCACAAGGTGGCGAAAGATACCTGGCAGGTTGTTACCGATGACCATACCCAGGTGCAAATATCGTACCGCGTCTATGCGCATGAACTGACTGTGCGCACCAGCCACCTGGACGCCAGTCATGGCTACTTCAATGCTGCCACGCTATGTATGTATGTTCCCGGACGCACCGACGAAGCTATTGGTGTGTGTGTGCAGACTCCGTCAGACTGGCATGTTACCACCGGCCTTGAACCGATTGACCAGGTCTTTCCGAGATCAGAGAGTCCCGCCGAGAGTCCATCCGCTGCTATAGCGCAGGCGTTTTTTAGCGCACACGATTATGACGAATTGATCGACTGCCCGGTAGAGTGTGGCACCCATCGTGTGCTAACGTTTCTGGTTGACGATATTGAACATCGTATCGCGATCTGGGGGCATGGCAACGAGGATGAGCAACGCCTGCTAACCGATACCCGGCGGATTATTGAGGCACAACGTGACCTGTTCGGAGATCTGCCCTATCGCCACTATACATTTATCCTGCATCTTACCACCGGCCGCGGCGGGGGATTGGAACATCGTAACAGTGTAACCAACTTGCTGGATCGCTGGACGTTTCATCCCGAACGATCATACGAACGTTTTCTAGGACTGCAAAGCCATGAATTTTTCCATGTATGGAATGCCAAACGTATTCGCCCCGCGCCGCTCGGCCCGTTTGACTATCAGCATGAAAACTATACGCGCCAGCTCTGGGCCATCGAAGGCATTACCAGTTATTATGACAAACTGATTCTGGTACGCACCGGCCTGATCTCGATAGAGCGTTATCTGGAGCGACTGGCCGAAGATATTGTCTCGCTGCAGAATCAGCCAGGACGGGCGTTTCAGAGCCTGGAAGCAAGTAGCTTTGATACCTGGATCAAGTTCTACCGCCCCGACGAGAATAGTAGCAACAGCAGCATCTCATATTACCTCAAAGGTAGCCTGGTAGCGCTCTTGCTGGATCTGGAAATTCGCCAGCGCACTGCCAACCAGCATTCGCTAGACGATGTGATGCGCTATCTCTACCATACGTACCCGGACGAGCGGCCAGGTGTACCTGAAGAAGGCGGCTATCTGGCTGCCGTCGAAGCTGTGGCTGGCACAGATGATGGCGCATACCGGGATTTTTTTGTGCGCTATATCAGCGGAACCGATGAACTGGACTATAACCATGCCTTTGCCTGTGTCGGGCTGCAATTGCAGTGGCACTATAAACATTCGCGTAACGGTGACGCACCAGCCTGGCTGGGACTACATGTAAAAACTGAGCGTAATCAGACAATCGTTGCGACGACCCACACTGGCGGCCCGGCTTCAATGGCCGGTATCTATGCTGGTGATACATTACTGGCCCTGGACGGTCTGCGGGTAACGGAACAGTCGCTCCAGGCCCGTCTGAACATGTATGCCCCCGGCGATACAGTCACAATCGCACTCTTTCGCCGCGACGAATTGCTGCATATCAGCGTGCCCCTGATCGAAGCTCCCCATGACGCGCTGCAACTGACCCCCATCGAAGCACCCGACCACCAGCAACGCCAGATATATGCTGACTGGCTGGGGATAGACGAGTAGGGTTTTCCCGTAGAGACGCGCTTCTGCGCGTCCGCAGGGCATCCTGATGCAGGAAAACCTCCCTACCGACAGGCTTCTGCCTGTCCCTACCCATTCTCATCGAGAAAAGAATCCCTCAAAAAAGCATATCCCATCCAACCGTATAAACCAGATAATATAGATATAATTCTATTGCGGGAACAAAACACAGAGCGCAAACGTCTTTCTCGCATCACCGGCTACCAGCCGAAGTCATTGTTGTTGTTTCAAGTCCTTGTATCTTTTTAACCGCAATCTACCAGCGTACAGGAGGCCATCATGTCCCGATCGTCGCAAGGCAAAGGATCTAAGCTTTTGCTAGGATTATCCGCGCTTCTGGTTGTCGTCGTTGTGAGTCTGGTTATCTTGTCGAGTATGGGCAGGAAAGTATCTACCACGTTTAGCCAGGTTAGCTCCGGCCTGTCAGCCGATGGCGGCGGCATGGCTATGCCCCAGTCCGAAAGCAACTTTGAAGCACCGCCGGAAGACATTATGGGTGGTGCAGCCCCGGATACAGATGCACGCGAGATAGCCCCTGCGCCTGCCGCAGAATTCGATGCCGAAAGCGAAACGACTGGCAGAGCAGCAGATGTTGCGGATGTTGCAGCAGAAGGTGAGAATGAAGCCAGTATCGCTGCTACGCCGATTACGTCCAATGTCGCCTTTAACCAGGAGCCTAATCGCAAAATTATCAAGAATGCCGATATGACCCTGGAAGTAGAGAGCGTTGAGATCGCCCTGAGCCGCGTGAATAATGCGGCTGCGCAGGTCGGCGGGTATGTGCTGGAGACGCGCTCTAACTTTGGCGCAGAAGGGGCGGAGAGTGCGATTATTCGTATTGCGGTTCCAGTTGAACAGTTTGAAGCCACGCTAGAGCGCATCCGCGAACTGGCAACAAAGCTGATCGATGAGCAGGCTTCTGGTACAGATGTTACGCAGGAATATGTCGATATCCAGAGCCAGATTGCCAACCTGGAAGCTACCCAGGCGCGTATTCGCGAGTTTCTGGATCAGGCTACCACCGTAGAGGAAGCTCTGCGTATCAACGCTCAGCTTAGCCAGGTCGAGGCCGAGATCAGCCAGATCAAGGGGCGACTACAGTTCCTATCGCAACGCGCCGCTTTCTCGACGATTGCCGTGCAGTTGCTGCAACAGCCTTCACAGATCACCCCAACACCTACGGCTACCCCCACCCCGACCGCTACGCCTACCCCTGAACCGGTCTGGTCGCCCGGCGAAACGGCTGGACAGGCCTATGGCACTCTTTCGACCATCTTAGAGGCGTTTGCGACGGTAGCTATCTGGATCGGCGTGGTGATTCTGCCGCTGGCACTGCCGATCATTCTAGGCTGGATGCTCATCCGTGCCCTGCTGCGCCGTCGCAACGGGCATACGACTGCATCACCAGCGACACCCGTGTCAACGACGCCGGTTACACCTGCTCCGGGTTCCGCCGAAGGCGGTCAGTCGTAGAGAATAAGGAGGGTTCACCCTTACCCACACGTGGGGCAAGCGGGGGCCTCCGGCCCATACGCATCACGTTACGCCTCCTGGCGAGGGTTTGGGAGCCGGAGGCCCCCAAAGAATATCTTTGTCGTGCGAGATGTTGCCAGCTTTGCTGGCAACATCTCGCACGACAAAGTGAGTTTTTAGGGCTACCGCCCTAAAGTTGATGCGTATGGGCCTCCGGCCCCCGCAAAAAAAGTGTTTTCAGTTTGGTGTGGCGGCAAAGCCGCCACACCAAACTGAAAACAGTAGAATCTTGGCGGGGCTGTGCCCCGCCGGTACCCTGGTCCAACTAAACGGTACAGGAAATGTGAACCATATCTAGAGCGTCGGTAGCGTATGCGGAAAAAGCTCTCGCAAAGACCGCAAAACATGCCCTGAGTGTAATCGAATGAGGCGTAAAAAGATCGCATGCTCGTGCCTTTGCGATCTTTGCGGCTTTGCGTGAGATGAATACGCTACCGGCTCTCTAGCGCCAGATCAGATCAATCCGGGCGTTGCCTCCGGTCAGATCAATTACCACATACCGACTGCTGCCCGACATTTCGACGTCGCTCACAACAGACCGATTGTCAACCATAACATCGATATCTTCCACTGGATCAGGCACATCTGCAGGCAACAGCAACCGGACACGTCCACGCTCCCAGGTGCCAGTCAAGTCAAGCCGCAAGCCGGTATCATGGCGCTGCCAGGTATAGGCGACATAGGCATCTGAAGCACCATAGCGAGCGACAACCCGCGCATGCGTAACACGCGGCGTTGCCGACCAGCGCGGACTGAGTAGCAGATCATGGTAGAGATAACTACGATCCTCGATACCGGCTGCGCCCTCGATCAATGCACCGAGCATCGCACTTGATCCCCAGCCATCGGTTGGCAGCGTTTCCAGCGCCGAGATACCTGGACTGGCATCTTTGGGGTAGTACCACAGATAGGATGACCCGCTCAGATCGACCAGGGTGGCATACCGATCCAGAATGTCAAAGCCATATGCCTCGGCCCCATAGCGAAACGCGCCACGCGCCAGTTCCCCGCCGGTTAATGGCATAATTCCCCCGTTTACATACTCGCCAGGTTGTTCTCCCTTACGACTACCCATGCCAAAGCTGCCTGCGGGAAAGGGCGGATCGATGCTATACCACTCGGCAAAAGCCCGCGCAAAGTCACGTCGCAGATAATAACTCGTCACAATATCTACACCTTGCCCAAAGGTCAACACCTCACGGTTGAGGGCATAGGTGTTCGAGAGACTGAGCTGCCTGTCCGTGTCTACACCCGGCACATTCAGTTCACCTGCCACTGGCACAAAGTGTGTAAAAAAAGATCCGTTCCAACTCAACGTGTTGAGTCGATCTAGAATGCCCTGGCGTTGCATACGCCACTGTTCGGCTGCCGTGACATTTCCTAGATGTTCTTCCATGCGTGCCATAAGATCCAGCGCGTACGCCAGTCCGGTATTATCACCATGAAAGATCCCCCAGATGGTCTGGTCGTCGATCCAGTGGCGCGGCGCAGGATGGCCATCAGGGCTGATCGTGGTTGGCCCATACTGGAAATCCCACATATCGATCGTATACGGGCGGCGCACAAGGCCCATATCGGCATCCCAGCGCAACGGGTCACTGGTGATATAGGTTAATCCGCGCCGCATTGCATCGATCTTGCCAGATAGCCAGACATCATCGCCAGTCATCTGCCAGGCTTCATAGACACCCTGGACAAACAGAAACTCCAGGTCGGATTCAGGATCCATACGTTTTGCGGCCATATCCAGGGCCGGATAGTCGAGTACATCGGGAAAACTCCCATCCGCACGTTGAGCCCGTTGGAATGCATCAAGCGAACTAGTCACATCACGCTCGAAGTAGCGAAAGCCGCGCCCCTGGTAGACATGGTCGCGCAGCCAGAGCAACGGGTTATCCGGCGAACGATACCCATGCACTGACGTACCATCCAGCTCATAACTCACGGTGCTGCGCTTCAGAAAGCCGCGTATCGCCGGATAGAGTACATTCAACGTATCCCAGTTTGTCTCAACTGTGGTTGTGGCATCCAGAGAAAAGAGCGTACTGCGTGCGCCAGCCAGACGTCCATCGATCAGAATCAGCGCCCAGTGCTTGCCCGGCGCACCACGGGGCATCACACGCAGGGATGCCTGCCCATCAGTAATATCCGTTGTCAGCGTATCAACCAGTTGCACATCACCATCATAAATATGTACTTCGGCTGGCCCGGTATAACCTGAAACCTTTAGCGTCAGGGGGATCGGCAGCAGCGGTTCAACAAGCACAGATGATTCATCAAACAGGCCATGATCGACATCAATGTCAGCCCGCATATCAGAGGTAGTGAGGGTTAGCAGCTCGGCAGGAATATAGGCAGACCAGTCGGCGGGAAGCGGATGCACCAGCAATGTTGCCTGATCTGTTTCGGCTATTTCCATGCGTGCCCGTTCAAAATATTGCACCAGTCGTCCATCCAGCCAGAGTGGCGCACTTCGGGGTACGCCCGGATTCGGCTGGGTATGCGATTTCCATGCCGTCTGAAAAGCGGGATGGATCGCATCGTCACTGGTAGGAGTTTCAGGCGCTACGCGAGGGAAGGCGCATGCATTCACAAGCAGAATTACTAGAAATATAGGCAGTATATTTCGGCAAGTCATAGTTCCTCGTTGTTGACAACAGTGTATTTTTACATTAGGCATGGTTCACATGTACTGTATCGTTTGGTTCGACGATACGCCCTCTCCCCCTGCCCCCTTTCCCTGAGGGAGAGGGGGAAACGGGGCGTCCTGGCGGCACATGTGCTGCCAGGACGCCCCATCTGGGTTCCCTCGCCCCTGACAGTGGAACGGGCCAGGATGCCCAATGCATTGCTAGCGGGGACACCTGTGCTACTCTGTGTCTGGCACTGTTTTCCTACTCGATCTCCACTACACTCACCTGGCTACTCTCTGCGCCATACGCCAGAAGATATGCGCTTCCAGCGGGCAGATCCAGATTCATCAGATCGATTTCCACCTGTCCACTATCACGAGCAACCAGCGCACGCGCAAGGGGTACGACCCCTTCACGGCCAGCCAGCCAGAGATTAACTGCCTCACCAGGCTGGAACGAGCCTCCGCTGAACCGACGATCTATACCCGACGCCCCATTCACACCATCCGGTTCCAGCCAGGTCCAGACCACCCGGCGTTCTTCCGCAAGCGCAGCCTGCTGATTAAGGATCTGCAATGTGAAGCGGTTGGTACGCCGATCATCGCCATTACGCTCAGTCCAATTATAACTTCCACGTTCTGTATACGTACCCGGTCGAGACTGAAACGTCTGGAAACAGAGTTGATAACGTCGCTCCTGGTTTCGGCGCAAGTTATTGAAACGGACTCTGATCACACCCGAACTATCGCCAGCATCACGCACCCAGTCACCATTATCATTTCCAGGCAGGCTGGTATCTAGCAGACGCACTAGATCACGATCCAGCGGGATCTCCAGTTCAATGCGCGTCGATGCCTGGCGACCGGTATTCCTTATGCGTACCTCATAGATGCGATTGCCGCCAGCCACAACCTCTGCAAATGAGGGCGTAATCTGTATAGAAATATCCGGCGCATCATCGTCGTTACGCGGCGTAGATGTTGGCTGGGGGGTAACGGTTGGCCGGGGTGACACCGTTGTACGCAAGTCAATCACCTGGGTCACCATGGTATTCAGCGCAGCACTGGCACTTGCCACTACTTCGGTAACCCCGACAGCACCATCAGGGGCATTTGCGGGAATCGTAACAACCAGGTTAAAATCGCGCCCCTCGTTGGGCTGAATATTTGTAAAAGTAGCCTGGTCGTAGCTATCGATACAGCCGGGAATACCGCCACCACAACGACCGCGAAAGTCCAGGGCAACAGATGGAATAGCATCGCCCTGGTTGACCAGCCTGAGAGGATAAATAACCGTTGTACCAGCGCGCCCCTCGCGTGCCGTCACACCGTCACGGGTAATAAGCTGAAAGCGAATGTCGGGTGAGCGAAGGATCAGCGGCAGAAAGATCGCGTTCTGCTGACGCAGATCTGTAGCCAGAGTGCTGCTCAAACCGTTCCCGACGTTTAGCAATTCAGCGATGGCCGCAATCGTATCCGCTTCGCTTTGCCCGGCATTGGCTACCATTGTATCCGTGTTCGATATGCCCTCCATTTGAAGAGGAGGGGCACCCGGACACTGAAACTGCAGCTCGGCATCCGTATCGCTGGCAGCCAGCAACACATCTTGATCCGCCTGAGGAAACGCTGGCGTGGGCGTTGGCAGCAGCGCCGCACTGCTGGATGGTATTATACTGGACACGACCAGCAAGCTGCCCACAAATACAAGCAATAACACAGACATGATCGTACGGGTATATCTGTTTGAATGATGGTACATACGTAGCTTCTCCTGATCGATATAGTTACGGCTTCACTACTAACGGTAGATACACTTCTGACGGTGACAGCAAACTCCACAACTCACGCCCCTGGCTGCCATCGTCGGCACTAAAGAAGAGCCGTCCGTTGGCATAAACAAACTGTTGCGGGAATCCGTCGCCTGATCCGGGATAGATATCCTGCACAAGCGTTGTTCCCACTTCAGTGCCATCACTGCGCCATAACTCCAGGCCGCTTTCACCGTCGGTAGCTGCGAAGTAGATTGTCCCGTTGACGTTAATCAGGCTGAAATCGAAAAACCTGCCAGCGCTAAAGTCAAAACCATCACCCGACGGATTAATATCCTTGACCAGGCTCGTGCCAGTAGATGTGCCATTGCTCTTCCAGAGTTCACGTCCGTTGCTACCATCATTCGCCGTAAAGAATACCTCATTTGAACGATTGGTTAGAAAGATCGGAAAGGAGCTTTCCGGCCCTGGTCGGATATCCTGCACCAGCAGCGTACCCTCTGCTGTACCATCACTCTTCCAGAGTTCAAAGCCATTGCTGCCGTCGTTCGCCGTAAAGTAGAGCGTGCCCTGCACATTCGTCAGATCAATCGGAAATGAGTCGCCAGCGCCAGGGTTAATGTCTTTCACCAGTACCGTGCCCTCTGCTGTGCCGTCACTTTTCCAGAGTTCATCGCCATTCGTACCATCATTGGCCGAGAAGAACAGCGTGCCATTGATATCGATCAGGAACAACGGCAGCGAGTCTTCTGCACCTGCTCGAATATCTTTTACCAGTTTCGTACCCTCTGCTGTGCCGTCACTCTGCCACAACTCAGACCCGTGTGTAGGATCATCGGCGGTAAAATAGAGCAACTGCCCCGGCCCTTGCACTAGATCCAACGGATTAGAACTGTCGATGCCAGCGTAGATATCTTTCACCAGCATGGTACCCTCGATTGTGCCGTCACTACGCCATAACTCACGCCCATGCTCGTCATCGTCGGCGCTAAAATAGAGTATGCCATTGAGCGGCGTCAGAAACTCTGGATCAGCACTATCGTTGGGATTAATCTCTGTCACCAGGGTCGTTCCAGCCTCGCTACCGTCGCTCTTCCATAATTCACGCCCGCTGGCACCGTTATCGGCGGTAAAGTAGAGCGTCCCATTGACGTTTGTCAACGAGGCCGGATCAGAGCTACCGTCGAGATTAATATCTTTCACCAGCGTTGTTCCGTCCGCTGTGCCATCACTCTTCCAAAGCTCTGTCCCACGTATCCCATCGTCGGCGGCAAAATAGACTGTGCCACCAATACTGACCGGCTCGGTCGGATTGGAGCTCCCCGGATCAGGACTGATATTCTTGAGCAGGGTTGTACCGCCCTCAGTTCCATCACTCTGCCAGAGTTCTGTACCGGTTGTGCCGTCGTTGGCAACAAATAGCAACTGGCTGCCAAGTACAGTTAACTCTTCAGGCATCGAGCTATCCAGTCCGGGATTGATATCCCTGACCAGAACGGTTCCATCCGTACTACCGTCACTCGTCCAGAGTTCATCGCCATGCTCTGGATCAGTCGCACTAAAGAACAGCCGTTGATTGCCACCCACCGTCAGAACCGTCAACTCAGACGGAAACGCTGATGCGTCACCCGGATTAATATCCTTGACCAGATTGGTATTCGTCCCCGTACCATCGCTTGACCAGAGTTCGTCGCCATTGGCGGCTGTAGTCGCATGAAAGAACAGCGTATCGTTGCCATCGCCATCCAGATCAACCGGCGTCAGGCTAAAGGGCACCGATGATGCAGCACCCGGGTTGATATCCTTCACCAGCGTCGTCCCGGGGGTACTGCCATCACTGCGCCAGAGTTCAAAGCCAAAAGTACCACTGTATGCACTAAAGAACAGCGTATCCGTCGCATCGATCACCGCAACAGTCAGATTAAAGGGAAAGGCATTGCCATCGAGATTGATATCCTTCACCAGACTGGTACCGCCATCAGTAGCATTGCTCTGCCAGAGTTCAACCCCGGTTGTACCATCAGTGGCCGAAAAGTAGAGCTTTCCGGCAAAGGCAGTCAGGTTAAATGGATCAGCGTCGGCTGAACCGGGATTGATATCTTTCACGCGCACTGTGCCCGCCTCAGTGCCATCACTGACCCACAATTCCTGTCCACTGGTACCATCGGTAGCGGTAAAGAAGAGCGTCGGTGTGCCATCAATATCGGCAACCGTCAACTCGGATGGATAAGCGGAACCGGACGCATTGATATCTTTGACCATCTGCGTCCCCACCGGCGTGCCATCACTCACCCACAACTCGATCCCATCGCTGCCGTTATCGGCGCTAAAGAACAGTTTGCCATCAAAGACGGTCAGATTATCAGGGAAGGAGGACGAATCTTCGGGATTAATATCCAGAAACAGCGTGGTGGTATAAGGTTCTGCGAGATCCGTCGTCCAGAGTTCAGTTCCTACAACACCATCATCAGCCGTAAAAAAGATCTGCCCGTTGAACAGCGTAAAGCTTTCCGGAAAAGACCCCTCTGAACCAGGATGAATATCTTTTACTAGCACCGTTCCCTCGGGCGTGCCATCTGTGCGCCAGATCTCTTCACCATCAATATTATCGTCGGCAGCAAAATAGGTTATTCCAGCGATCGTGGTCAGGTTGCGCACCAGCGACCCCTGCTGATTCGGGTTAATATCTTTAACCAGGCCTGGGGGTTGATCGGCGGCATACGTGGTCGTATCTGCATACGAGAACAGGATCAAGGCCATCAGGCCAAGACAGAGCACTACACTGCGTGTGATTTGCGGCATTGTGACGCATCCTTTCTGGTGAGACAAAAATACCCCGGATATAACATGACATCTCCGATGATGTATGCGTGATGGACCAAATGGATGGCTGTATTATAAATGATAGATTGGTATTGCCTCACGGTTATGTAACCATTCAGGGGAGAGAGCAAGCGCACCCTATGGCCCCTCACCCCCCTGCCCCCTCTCTCACAGGTGTAGGATATTTGGACAGATGGCATTTCAACGCGATCCGTAGGGGCAGGCAGAAGCCTGTCCGTGCAGACGTGTTTCGCATCAGGACGACCTGCGGACGCACAGAAGCGCGTCCCTACGGAAAAACCCTACATATAAAAGTGCCTCCTCTCCCCCACGGGAAGCTTGCATTAGACATGGTTCAGGTTTACTTTACACTTGGAATAGTCCCTTATGGCCTTCGGTTATGGCCTTCGGTAGGGGCGACCGGCCGGTCGCCTCTACACCGACTGTAAAGTTGGAATGGCCTGTCTGAAACCATGTCTTACCCATACATGGGAGCATGTAGGGATCTCCGGCCCTATATGCATCACGGTACGCCTCCCGGCAGGGGTTTGGGGGCCTCCGGCCTTCAAAGAATGTCTTTGTCGTGCGAGATTGTGCCAGCTTTGCTGACACAATCTCGCACGACAAAGTGGGTTTTTTAGGGCGACCGCCCTAAAGTTGATGCATATGGGGCCTCCGGCCCGCGCAAAAAAATTGTGTTCGGTTTGTTTTGGCGGCTTTGCCGCCAAAACAAACCGAACACAATAGAATCCCGGCGGGGCTGCGCCCCGTCGGCACCCGTGGAAGGCGGGAAGCTACCCGCTTTACTGCATCCTGATGCGATGTAATTGTGGGTAATGATAAGAGGGAGGTATTGTCCTGGCGATGTGATGCAGCCCTATTGCATTTACCACTAGTCAAAAAATAACGAATGTGCTATATAGTATAGATACATACTTCCCCACATCAAACAGTACAAGCTCTGATATAACAAAGGAGTTTCCTTATGTCTAATCATGGAGATTTTCCACCGTCGCGTACGCAAGAACAGATGCCAATGCATGGGTTGTCGGATGCATCCCAGGCCTCATTGCCAGTATCCACACCCATCGATCGCCCGGTTCAGAAGCTAACACGTCGGAGCTTATTTACAGCCGGGGCAGCGCTGCTAGCTGGCAGTGCTGCCGCGCTTATTTCGGGTAGTCGGGTTGCCAGCGCCGCCGAGCCACAAGTTGAGACAATAACACGCCGCAGCGCCCCGCAAGTGCAGCGTGAAGTTCCCGTTGCACAGATGGTTCAGCCGAAAGCTGATCGGCAAATGGCCGCGAACAGTGCAGTGCAGCGCCAACCTATGGCTGTAGCGCAAAAGCAGGGGAGCAGCGCACAGGCCGCGCCCCCGGAAACCGCAGCAGTGCCCCAGACAGCCGCAGCACAACCGGCACCTGGTACAACCTATACGGTTAGAAGCGGCGATACGCTTAGCAGCATCTCGCTCTGGGCCTATGGGAGTGCCAATTATTGGTATGCCATCTATGAGGCGAATCACGGTGTGATTGGCACAAATCCAGATTGGATCTATCCTGGCCAGGTACTGACTATTCCCCATCTAAACCTGGCCCCGCCAGCACCCGGGCCAATCGGTAGTCACTACACAGTCCAGTCGGGCGACACGCTGAGCAGCATTGCCTGGCGCATGTATGGCAACAGCAGTTTCTGGTCGGTAATATACGAAGCGAATCGGGGCGTGATCGGCGCAAATCCAAACCTGATTCGGCCCGGGCAGGTGCTGGCTATTCCGGCATATTAGAGGACTAAAAGAGAGATCAAGTAGGGGCGACTCGCCAGTAGGGGCGACTGGCCAGTCGCCCCTACGGTAGCCAGCCGAGGCCGCCTGAAGGCGCGACTCCCGCAGCCAGCAACGGCAGTGACAGCCGCAGAACGAGATATCCTCCGTGTCTCCGTGGTGAATCGCTTCCCCACTGGTGAACAGATACGGTCTAACATCATCCCAAAAAGATACCTACACCTGAACAGGACTGCCGCCCTATTGCGAGTGCTACGTGGCCCTGTTATGCTCGATACCAGGGGAGTAGGGATTGACAAGGCATCTTCCCCAAGTAGAGAAAGACCCTATCGTTGCATAATCACACGAAGCACCCTCCTGTTTCTACCATGTGGGCAATGACACGCAGTAGCGTACTAATCGTTGAACATGACGAACAGGCACGCCATAAACTGACCCGACTGGTACAGGCCTGTGGTTTTGACACGCTGATCGCGGTTGATGGCGAAGAAGCCGTGGCAACCCTCAGTACCACCGCAACCGATATTGTCATGACCAGCCTGATCACCCCCCGACTGGACGGCTATGGTCTGTTACGCTGGATGCACGAACAGAATCTGCCCCAACCCGTTCTGATCATTCATAACACCGACACACTAGATGGTGCCGAAGAGGCCTTACGCCTGGGTGCCTATGATTATATTTCACGGCCATTTGAACAGGATCAGATCGAAGCCGCACTCGAACGTGCCAGAGCAAGCATAGAGCGACGGCGCGCCGAAGGCATGTTGCGCCGCCGCCATCGCGAACTGGCTGCTCTGAACACTATTTCTGCTGCAGTCAACAGTTCGCTTGACCTGGATCACATGCTTGACCAGGCCTTGATCGCCGTAGTTGATGCGCTCGAGCTAACCGCTGCCCTGATCTACCTGGGAGATGCAACCAGCAACCTGCAGCTCTATCATCGCTATGGAACCTTGCACGAGATGGCAGCCCAGATTCCCGATTATATCCCCGGCCTGAGTCAGACAGGCGTGGCGCTGGGAGGTGCCCAGATTGCGCAACTGCCCGGTGGTATCGAGCAACTGGCATGGCATGGAGAACATGTTTTGCAGGCAGCCATTCCTCTATCAGAGCAAGGCGTTCTCTGCGGCCTGCTCTTACTGATTGGCCCCTCCGAGGCCCCCATTCACCATGATCGGCTGGCCCTGCTTGAGTCAATTGGCAACTATCTGAGCGTCGCCCTGACAAATGCGCGCCTGTATAGCGAAGTGCGCGATACTGCGATCAAGTTGGAACGGATGGTGGCCGAGCGAACGCGCGAACTGCAGCATAGCCAGGATCTGCTACGCACAATCTTTGACGGTATTCCCGGTGGGTTGCTGCTGGCCAGTGCCGACGACCATGTACTGGCGGTTAACCGCGCCTATGCCCACCTGTTAGATTGTACGCCGGAACAAATCCAGGGCCAGGCATATAGCCAGATCTGGCCCGCCGCATGGGCCGAGGCAACCGGGCAGATGGTGCAGCGTTGTGTCAACGAAAACTGTTCGATCTATCAGCGCGATCATCTGAAACGACCAGCACGTGCGCCAATTGTTGTCGATCACTATCTGTTTCCAGTTCATGATGAAGAGAGACAAGTGATCCAGGTGATTGAATACCTGGAAGATGTCACCGAGCGCCTGGCACTTGAGCATGCGCTGACCCAGACAGAACAACTGGCTGCTCTGGGTAAACTGGCTGCCACGGTTGCCCACGAGATTAACACACCTCTGCTGGCAATACGCGGCTGTCTGGGGCTCGTTGCCAACCCCCGTAGCAAAGATATCGCCCGGGCAGAGTATCTAGCTCTGGCTGAAAGTGAACTGGATCGGGCTGCAGCAATTATTCGGAATATCCTGGATTTCTATCAGTCTACCGGCAATGAGCAACGCCTAACCGATGTGAATAGCCTGATCAAACAGGTATCCCAGATCATTCAGGCCAGATGCAAGCAGCAGAATATCGAGGTTGCGCTGGTTCTGGCCCCAACATTACCACTTATCTGTGTCATTACCGACCAACTCAAACAGGTTCTGCTGAACCTGGCCCTCAACGCAATAGACGTTTTGTCTGAAGGCGGACGGATCAGCTTACGTACATCTCTCTATCCCATAGTCAAAACCACCACAACAACCAGTCACCCTGGACAGCGACATGGTTCCCTGGTGATCGATGTGGAATGTGAGGGGAACACGATCACCAGGGTGCTGCAGGAACAGATCGTAGATTTATGGGGAGCAACCAATCCGGGTGACATAGGCCTGGGACTGGCGGTCTGCCGAACGATGGTAGCTGCCCAGGGTGGTAGCATCGATTGTGAGAACCTTTCCGAACGGCGTATGCGGTTTCGGGTTATGTTCCCACTTGAGCATATCCTTGATCAATAACTGCACCGGAAGGAATGGACTGACTCATTTCTGGAAAGGGGTTACAAAATGGCACGTCCACATATTCTCGTGGTTGAAGATGAAAACGTTGCTCGGCGCATTCTGCATGTTATGTTAACCCAGGAAGGCTACGAGGTTACCAGTGTCGAAAGTGGTGAGGAAGCCCTGGAACAGCTTGCTGAACACACATTTGATCTCTTGCTCACGGATCTACAGTTACGTAAAGTAGATGGGGTCCAGGTTATGGCAATGGCACGTGAACACCACCCGGACATTGAGGTGATTGTGCTGACGGGATATGCAACCCTCGACTCGGCAATTGCCGCCGTGCGCCATGGCGCACATAACTATATTCTCAAACCAGGGCAGCCGGGCGAAATCGAGCAGAGTGTTGCCGAGGCGCTGATGAAGCGTCAGGCCCGAGTTGACCGCAGCGAGTGGCTGCGCCGCCTGGGCAGCGATCTCTTGCAACTGGCTGGCAATCCAAACAGCAGCGCAGCAACGAGCCGGATCGATGCAGGCATGCCTGTTAGCGGATTGACCCTCTGTAGCGGCGACCTGGTGATTGATCTGCAGCGATATTCCGTCACCCGTGCCGGGCAGATGGTTCATTTATCCAACGGCGAATTCAAGCTGCTGGCCTACCTGATGGAGCATCGCGATCATGTGATTTCACCCCAGCAACTGGCACGTGAGGTGCTCGGCTATGAGTGTACCGCAGCCGAAGCACGCGACCTGATCAAAGCACGCATCTGGGCGCTCCGCCGCAAGATTGAAGCTAATCCGACCGAGCCAGACCTGATTATTAGCGTACGCGGAGCTGGCTATATGCTTGCCTCACAGCAGAAAGATTAGCTTTCATGGCGCGGTAGCATAAGGGTAAAGACACTGCCCTGGTTCAGGATACTGCGTACGGTGATCTGACCACCGTGGGCTTCGATGATATGCCGGGCAATCGCCAACCCCAGACCATTACCAGGATACGGGCGAGCCAGGGAATTATCAATCTGATAAAAGGGCAGGAAGATTTTTTCGAGAAACTCTTCTGGAATACCACAGCCGGTATCAGCAACACACAACAACACACGTGAAGGCTCATCTTGAAGCTGCACCTCAACATGCCCATCGGCAGGCGTAAACTTGACGGCATTATCCAGCACATTGCGCATAGCCAGTTCAATCGCCGCTTTATCCACTAACAGCGGGGCAACCTCTGCGATTGCCAGGTCAATATGTACGCTCCTCTGTGTTGCCTTCTGCTGCATATCGGTAATCAGGGGCGTAAGGATCTCGTGCAAACATGCCTTTGTCAGCACCAGCGCAGTTGAGCGGGCCTCTTGTAAATACAGCAGGTTGTTGAGATGGCGATTCAGGGTATCGGCACTACGACGCATCACCACAATAGCCTCACGCTGGGCATCGCTGAGTGGCCCCAGCAAGTTGCGATTGAAGAGTTCCAGATAGCCCAGCAACGAAGTCATCGGCGTGCGTAGCTCGTGCGAGAGAGTAGCCAGAAACTGACTCTTGATCCGATCGAGTTCTTGCAACTCGATATTGGCACTGCTTAACTCGCGTACGCGCTGTTCCAGGCGCTCAACCAGCTTCTGGTTATATTCGCGCAGAACATCAGTTTCTATGGTAGAAGAAACCAGTTCGCGCTTGCCAGCCATAAACTCGGCGATCTGCACTGGCAACCGCCGTGCATCAATCGGTTTGGATAGATAGCCATCACACCCGGCCACCAGCGCACGGTCGCGCGCTCCTGGCGTTGTATCAGCCGTCAATGCAATGATCGGCGTGTCGCGCAAATGCCCCAGACTGCGTAGCCGGGTAGTTGTTTCATACCCATCCAGGCCGGGAATATTCAGGTCAACCAGCACCAGGACGGGCTGCGCTTCCCGCGCCAGCGCCAGGCCAGAGGGACCATCATCGGCCAGCAGGACGGTATAGTTCTTTGCGTTGAGGATGCGCTGTACTAACCGCTGGTTATCAAGATTGTCTTCGATATAAATAATTATTGGTTTATCTGGCATAGCAGAGCCTTTGTATGATTGTCTGCACGCAGACGGCATTCAAACCAGGCATTTGACTGAACAGTACATAACTCGCGTCTATGAATAACAGAAGGTACAAGATCCTCCATCTTCTGGGCAGATATCGCCTCCCGTTCGTCAAGCTCACAGCAGGCGGCAGGGTGGAAAAAGATCATCTTTTTTCTAAATAATGTTGCCTCCGGCAACATTATTTAGAAAAAAGAAATAAAGTACCACGCTGCCGCAGGCGAAACAGGTTCTTCAGCCGAGCAAATGTATGGTTTGCACGCCCGCTACGTAACTCGTGTACATGACAGAAGTTTACGTCGTTGTTCCCACCGTACGTTCACGTGAAACACTGACCGGCAGAGTAAAGGTAAATGTACTTCCAACATCGGGCATACTCTCAACCCGGATCCAACCTCCGTGGGCTTCGACCAGTCGCCGGGTAATCGCCAGGCCCAGACCAGTCCCGCGCATACGCCTGTGCTGACGGTGAATCTGACTAAATTCCTCAAACAGGCGATCTTGAAATTCCGGCGCAATTCCTACCCCGGTATCAGCTACACTGATAGCAACATACACATCAAACCTGCTGTCAGTGCAGGTTACAGTCGGCGGCCCTGGCGAATCAGGCAGTGCTGCCGACGCATACCTATGAACCGGTCGATGAGCGTGTATCTCGTGTCCAACCAGACAACGCACACTCAAGGTAATGCGGCCCTGCTCGGTAAACTTCACCGCATTTGAAAGTAGATTAAGCAAAATCTGGCGTACACGTGCGCCATCGGCCTGTACCAGCGGCAGATCATCCGGCACCTGCAGCTGCAATGTCACCTGGTCACTGCGCAGCAGAGCCTCAACCGTATCAATCACTTCGGCGCACAACACAGCCAGATCGAGGGGCATATACTCCATATCAAGACGCCCGGCCTCAATCCGCGCCAGATCCAGCAACTCATTGATCAGATGGAGCAGAAACCGCCCATTGCGATTGATGCTCTGCACATCCTCGCGCTGCATATCCAGCAGCGGCCCATCGATTTCATCAAGCAGCACGGTAGAAAAGCCAATGATCGCATTGAGCGGCGTGCGCAACTCGTGTGAAATAGACGCCAGGAAATCACTCTTACGTCGGTCGGCCTGGCGAGCCTCTTCCAGAGCCACGCGCAATTCTGTGGTACGGTGGGCCACCTGACGTTCCAGGTCGTCATAGAGACGCACATTTTCGATCGTCAAGCCGACCATGTTGGCAAACATAAGCATCTGATTCACATCACGCAAGGTGACGCAGCGACCACCGGGATGATTATCGGCTGAAATAACGCCGATCACCTGCTTTTCGCGACCAATGATAGGCACCTGAATATACGCCTCGCTCGCGCCATAGGGATAGGAAGCCTGCCCGACCGGGGCATGACTCTGGGGCGTGTTAATTATCACTGCCTGACTCTCGCGAACGACATCAGCTTCGATAATGTTACTATCCAGCGAGAGGGGCTTAGCCCTGGCTGCTTCAATAAACTGCCGAGCCTGTTCCGCATTGCGGGAACCAAACGCCGCAGCAACAACGCGCAGATGACGATCCTCTACCACATAGAGGATGGCGCGATCAAGCCCGAAATGCTCACACACCAGGCGCGGCGTCAGCTCGAATACCTGATTCAGATCCAGAATAGCCTTCAACTGGTTAGACATTCGCTGCAAAGTTGACAACTGCGCGGCATTTGTTTCCAGTTCTGCCATCTTCTGGCGTAGGGCAGCAGTCATGGCATTGAATGACCGGACTAACTGGCCAATTTCATCATTGCCACCAGGAGGCAACTGGTGATTAAGATCGCCTCTGGCAATCAGAGAGGCGCCATTGCGCAGGGCACGGATGGGCCGGGTAATCGAGAGCGCCATCAGCACACCGATGCCACAAATCAATATGGCCGTCACCACAATCACAATCAGCAACTGGCGTTGCAACTGAGCCTGGCCCTGCTGAATACGTACCCCGGTGTCCAGAGCTGGCTGGATAATCGTTGTCACCGGCACAACCAGCGCCACACTCCACTCTGCGGTAGACATCGGTGCAAATGCCACATAGACTGGTATGCCATCATAATCAACCTGGGCCACACCCTGTTCACGTTGCAGCATGCGACGCGTAAGCGCCCGCAGATCTGGATCAGGCGATGTGAGCCAGTTATCGGTAGCCAGAGGCTCGTTCCAATGGGTCGCATGCGTGTCTGGCTGGGTCAGAATGCTACCAGTGCTATTGATCAACTGAGGATAGCCTGTCGCACCGATTTCGCTATCCGGCATCAACACCGCTTGCTTCAGCGTATCCAGCAGAATATCGAAGCCCATCACCCCGATCATAGCTCCATCCTGATCATAGAGCGGTGTCGCGCAGGTGATAATCGGCAACTGGGTGTTCGCATCAACATAGGCATCCGTCCAGACAGTGTCACCCTGTTGCCAGGCGCTACGATACCAGGGACGTTCACGCGGATCGAATGGCGCAACAGCAAACAGTTTATCGATCACCTGATCGTCGTTGAATACCAGTACGCCACCATCCTGCAGGCCAACATAGCCAACATTCAGCAGAGGATTTCCCTGGACAACCGAGTCGAGCAATGGCACAACACGGCGCGCCTGCCCTACACTGGTAGCATACTGAGCCTGGTTATGGGGCGACGAACCAGCCGGTGCAATCCAGACACGGGGCCTGTCGCCCACCACAGACTGAGAAGACAACATCATTGTGCTGGCATGTTGAGCCGATGCCCTGACCTGTTGCTGCACACTCAGCAACGCCTGATCATAGAGCATAGCTGTAGCCGTAACCCGCTGAAGCAAGGTAGCCTCGGCCTGCATACGTAGTGCATTAGTGCCCTCGGCTACCGCCGTATCCTGGGCACGTTCAATCTGGGCCAACCCCAGCCAGCCAACCACCAGCAGGGGCAGCAATGCCAGAATCAGCATCAACAAAAGTATTTTTGCGCGTAAACTTGAGTGCATCGTCATGTAGAAAAATTGTAGACTACATAGGTACAAAGCACCGTGAGTTGTACGTTGAAGAGAGGGTACTGAGTACAGACGGATATCCAGGTAGATCAGCTTGCATGGAGAATAGTGTTAACAGAGATTGATGCTAACATATGACACCAGACATATCAAGCACGGCAGATGAAATTCGGTTTACAATCTCTTCAGGGAGAGCGTGTTTGCAACAAAAGCCTACTAGGCATATACTGAACAACACGAACAATCGTAACCTGCCAGGAAAGTAGTACATTTGATGGATTATGCGCTGGATCGCTTCGTTAACGCCGTGAGCGGGGCCATCAACGCGTCGGGGAAGATCCCGACAACGCTGATTGAGCTCCAGACGCCAAAAGCTAATATTCCGGCTGACCTGGCCTTTCCGGCTTTTCGGGCTGCGAAAGAGCTGGGCATGCCGCCGCCGCAACTGGCTCAGCAGCTTGCTACAACGCTTCAGTTTGACCCGGACTCGCTGATTGGCACGATAGTAGCAACTGGCCCATTCGTGAACTTCTCGCTGCATCCCGAACGGCTGGCTATGGCCGTGATCAGCGAAATTCTGGATTGCGGTGACCGTTATGGCCACGATGATGCAGGCCATGACAAGACAATTGTGGTAGACTATTCAGCACCCAATGTGGCCAAACGGATGCATGTGGGCCATATTCGCAGTACAATCATCGGCCAGGCACTGGTCAATCTATTTCGTGCGCTGGGCTATCGTGTGATTGGAGACAACCACCTGGGCGACTGGGGCAAGCAGTTTGGCGTGTTAATTGCTGCAATTATGCGCGATGGCCGCCCCGATGTCGAAGGCGAAGAGGAACTGGCCCGGCTGGAAGAACTGTATGCCCAGTATAGCAACGAGATGCAGACGCAGCCTGAACTGGATGAAACGGCACGTCACTGGTCACTGCAACTGGAACAGGGCGATCCGCAGGCACGCACGATCTGGCAGTGGTGTGTCGAGGCGACGCTCAAGGCGAATCAGCGTAACTATGACCGCCTGGGTGTTCAGTTCGATCATCTCTATGGCGAGAGTTTTTATGAGTCGATGCTGGCCGGGGTGATCCAGGATGCACTCGATACGCAGGTGGCCTATCGCGACGAGGGTGGGGCGGTGGTAGTGGCAGAACTGGAACCGGGATTGCCCACCTTTCTACTGCAACGCTCTGATAGTGGCACACTCTACCAGACGCGTGACCTGGCCACGGTGAAGTATCGCCAGGCTACGTTTGATCCAGCCAGGATCGTTTATGTGGTAGAACAACGCCAGGAACTGCATTTCCGCCAACTCTTCGCCGCCGCACGCGCCCTGGGCTATGTCGGGCCGGATGTTGAACTGGTGCATGTACAGTTTGGCACGGTGTTTGGCCCTGACGGCCAGCCGCTCTCCACGCGCAAGGGCAATATGGTCTATTTGCAGGCATTGCTTGATGAGGCAGTGCAGCGTGCCCGCCAGGTTGTTGAGACCAAGCATGCTGACTTGCCCGAAGATGAAAAGATCGCCGTGGCTGAAGCGGTCGGGATCGGGGCGATTATCTATAATGACCTGTATCAAGATCCCCGACGCAATATTACGCTCGACTGGGAGCGTATGCTGGCGACGGAGGGCAATAGTGCAACCTATCTGCAATATTCGCATGCGCGCTGCTGCTCGATTATTCGGCGCGCTGAGCAGTCTGGTGATCAAGATACATTCACATCGAACCATACACCACTGTATGCCTTGCTGACGCATCCGTCCGAGCAGCGGTTGATCAAGAACCTGGCACGCTTGCCCGAGGCTGTACGCGAGGCCGGTATGCGCTATGCGCCATTTGTAATTGCCGACTGGTGTTATGTAGCGGCGCGTGAATTTGGCGTTTTCTTTGAACAATGCCCGGTTTTGAAGGCAGATACCAGCGACCTGCGCACTGCGCGACTGGCGCTGGTTGCGGCAACTGCCCAGGCCCTCCGAAATGGGCTGGCCATGCTGGGCATTCAGGCACCCGAACGTATGTGATCAGGAATACTGCATGCTAAACTTCTCTACCATCCGCACACTGTTGTTTGATATGGACGGTGTGCTCTATCGGGGCAAACAGCGACTGCCCGGCGTACACGAGGTGCTGGCATTTTGTGACCAGCACGCGATTGCGTATGCCTGTATTACGAATAATGCCACGATGACACCAGGCCAGTATGAAGAAAAACTGGCAGCTATGGATATTCAGATGTCCGGTACACGTGTGTTAACCTCAGCCCTGGTAACCAGTCGCTTTTTGCGCTCGCAGTATCCACGCGGAACTACGGTTTATGCTATTGGTATGCGTGGCTTGCTCGAAGCACTGTTTGAGGATGGCTACTTTGTGTTTCAGGAACATCAGCCAGACCTGGTTGTGCAAGGCGTCGATTTTGAACTGACGTATGATAAACTAAAGCTCGGTTGTCTGGCTATTCGCGCCGGGGCACGTTTTATTGCAACCAATCCAGATAAGACCTTTCCGGCTGAACAGGGGCTGGTGCCTGGGGCTGGATCGATTATGGCGGCTTTGCAGGCGGCTACCGATGTTGAGCCACAGGTGATTGGCAAGCCGCAGCCAACCATGTTTCAGAGTGCTCTGGATCTGCTGGATAGTAAACCAGAAGAGACAGTTGTGGTGGGAGATCGGCTTGATACCGATATCGCTGGCGCCCAGAAGGCAAACTTGCGTAGCGTGTTGCTTTTGAGCGGTGTGACACAGCACACCGAAGTTGAAGATAGTGTGTATCAACCAGATGCCGTTTTTGCAGGGTTGCCAGAGTTTCTCGCGGCATGGAGTAGACATATGTCCAAACCAGATGTTTAGATGTTTGAACAGATGAAAGGCCTGTGTCGCCTGCGGCAGCGTGGTATATGCTCTCTTTTTGTGCCTGATTTTCCCCACCCTGCCGCCTGCCGTGAGATTGACGAACAGGAGACATATTCCAGCTTCTGGCTGGATGACCAGGTAAGACATGGTTTCAGGCAGGCCAGTTTTACTGTACACTGTACAGACAGATTGGTCACGTGAGTCACCCCACCCCCTAGCCCCCGCCCCTTGCAGGGGCGGGGGGGAACCGAACGGGGCATCCTGGCGGTACACGCTCCGCGTGTATCGCCAGGATGTCCATCTCCCCCCCTCTCCCTCAGGGAGAGGGGGCAGGGGGAGAGGGCGTATTGCTCACCAGAAAGCGAGCGTACAGGTCAGCCAGACTGTAACGTATCCACGAACCATGTCTAACTCCGGTTATTTGATACATATTCGACGTAATCGGCAGGATCATAACATAATGCCAACACTTGTCGCCTATAATCGCACTCGGGCGGCTGAACTTCTACGCACATGGACAGCCCAACAGGTATTTGATGATGCCTATGCAGGACGGTTCAGCACAACATTGACAGATCAACAGGTTGAAGAACTGGTGCATCTGACTGGTGCATGGATCCAGCGGGCACTGGGGCCGCTGACCTTGCGTGATGCGCTGCTGGTTGATCCTCGTCGGGGTGCAACGGTCTACAATCTGATCTGCACAATGCAGACTGTTGCGCATGTACGTCTTTCGGCGCATGCAACAACGGCTATGCGCCAGATGGGAACAGGTGAGATGGCCCTGCACCAGATTGAGGCTGTTCTCGATATATTGCACACCCCCCAACCAGACGCCGCTGATGATGCAGAGCGCGCTATTCATACGCTACTTGAACAAGCCAGAGCCGAGCAGCTGGCACTGGTGTACTGCGAGAGTGAGAACATAGTCTATCCCTTTCCCACGGATCTAGCGAGCCTGCTGACACCACTGCCAGCAGCGTTTCCCCACCAGTCGCCTCAGTTTGAATACCCCACCGGTATTCGTCGTACACTGGCGATAGTGCTGGTTCTGATTGGGGTTGGCTTGCTGGGGATACCCCTCATTATGGGATCTATGCCCGTTCAGCCAGCCGGGGTACCGCTGGCCTTGCTGACCCTGGCGTTGTTAGTTGGAATTAAGGCACGCTGGCCGGGGTACATTGGAGCAGTGTGTGTCTGGCTGGTGCCAAATCTACCCGGCTTTCACCACGGCACGCTAACAACCATTCTCTGGCCGGGTATTGCGCTCTTGCTGGGCGGAATCATTTTGCTGGCATATGATCGCCAGGTGCGTGCTATGTGGTACGCTATATGGGGAGGCACAAAACGCAAAACGCAAAGCCCAAAGCCCAAAGCGCGGAGTTCAGAGCGTGACATGTGAAGCGCAACGACCTCCCTCTCCCTGAGAAACTGTTTGAAAAGTGTTGTCGGTTTGTTTTGGCGGCAAAGCCGCCAAAACAAACCGACAACACTAGCATCTTGGCAGGGCTGCGCCCATACGCATCACCTTTAGGGCGGCAGCCCCCAAACCTCTGCCGGGAGGCGTAACGTGATGCATATGGGGGCGTTGCCCCGCCGGTAGCCATGGAGGGCAGGAATCTGTGTGCTCTACTGCATCCTGATGCGGTATAATTGTGGGTAATGATACGCCCCAGCGGGGAGAGGGGCGTATCGATCAAAGATACGTGCGTACATTGCTGATGGATTAATATATATGTAAGGAGCAGGATACATGGCCCCGGGTACAACGTCCGATATACGGACAGGTATGGTGATTCGCTATAATGGCGAGTTGTATCAAATTGTTGAATGGCAGCATGTCAGTCCTGGCAAAGGCCGTGCTTTTGTGCGTGTGAAACTGAAGGGACTGACCAGCGAGAAGATCTTTGAGGAACGCCTGCGATCAGGTGAGGCAATTAATATTGCCCGCATTGAGCGCCGTCCCATGCAGTTCCTCTACCGCGATGGCGATAGTTTTGTCTTTATGGACAATGATACATTTGAGCAGTTGCCGGTAGCCGCCAACCTGGTAGGCGATGGGGCACGCTTTCTCAAAGATAATGAGACGGTCTCCCTGGTATTTGACGATGAAACTGAGACGCTGCTGGGGGTTGAGTTGCCGATATTTGTAACGCTTGAGGTGGTCGAGACCGCTATGGCAGTGCGTGGCGACACCGCCACTGATGTCAGCAAGCCAGCCACACTGGAAACGGGCACGGTTATCAACGTACCCGGCTTTATCACCGAGGGCGACCTGCTCAAGATTGATACGCGCACCGGGGCGTATATCGAGCGGGCGAAAGAATAGGGCTGAACGCAATACCTTGTACATACAACCAGGCAAAAACACGGCGACGAGGTTCAGCACAGATCATACGTTCACATCCATCATAGCCTGGAAAGTTGTGGTACATTATGCTCATCTGTCAGAACCAACGTCATGGGAATGGTTAGGGTGCCCGGCTACCTACCGTCACCCCAACCTGCCCGCAGCGCGGTAGCGTTCTGCGCTGGAGATTCCTCGTGCCGCGTGCGGGGGAGCCGCGCACACGGGGCAGTGCGGGCGCGGCACTCGGAATGACATGAAGATTCATGGGATTTCATGGATACAACCATATCATTCCGAACATCGCGCACCCGCATGCCCGTCGCCTGCCACCCCTGACCCATGCGCGGTGTGAGGAATCCCCAACGATAATCCGTGGAATCATAGTGCTGTAGGTGAGCCAGATTGATCAGCAGGGCACCAGTTTTTGTTGCGACAGTGTGGTCAGAAAAGCCTGTAGCCGGTGGACACTGCCAACAGAGGTACAGCGGGTATCTGTTTACGTGTGAGGGCCGCGATTCATCACGGAGAAACAGTGGCACGGAGGATCGCTCTTTGTGTTGCTGCCCATGCTGTAACCAGTGATGTCCAGATTAGCCCCGATTATATCGAAGCAGGAACCAGAACCATCAGTCAGGGCAAGATAAGCAGGCGCTCGATCTCGGTGAGAACCGTGGCAAGTTCAGGTGCGGACGAGGCAAGTACCTGATGCTCACTACCATCATGTTTGTGATGCGGATGCGTTGGCAGGTTGAGGCTGCGGTGATGATCGGTGTTATCGTAGCGAAACTGAAACTGCCCACTCGCATTCATGTAGTGATAGGCATAGGTCAACCGTTCAACGCGTATTTCGACATCCACGTATTCGCGCATACGGAAGATGTTGTAGCAATAAGCGCCTGAATGTGTTGGAAGTAGACCTCAATCCGCAACGCGCAACTCCTGCAACAGGGTTTCTTTCTCGCGCAGCCGTTCCAGCATCTGTAGTTCGCCGATCCAATCAATGGTGTCGAGGGTTTCGGTCACTTCGTCGTTCTGTTGGCGGCGCACAAATTCGGTGGACGCCATACCGTGTTGGTGTTCAAAATCGCGGATGCGCTGCTCGGTACGCCGGATACCCGCCCGCAATCGCTCGATCTCATGCTGGATGGCCGTTTCAATCAACGGTTTCAGTGGTCGTGTGCTGGTGGATAAAATTGTGACTGTGGAATATGATTTACTCATTATGACACCTCCTCCGCTCGCCCACATGCTCATCTACACCTTCATTGTCATTGTAACATAGTGCGGGCTGGGCGCTCCCCACGGCCTGCGGGAGTGGTGGTGGGAGGGAATCTAGTCGTGATCGCCATAGAACACAGCGAGCGCTCCCGCGATCAAGCACAGTTACGCGCCCCGGGTAGGACTGCGCTAGCGGCGTCAGGTGCATGGTGGGGTTGTGGACGCCTTCTGGATCTTACCGATGTCGTTGGATGGTACTTGCATCCGCTCCTACGTAATCTACCTTTTATTCGCGTTAACCGCACCTTTTGTTTTCGTCAAACCGATAGAAAGATCCTGGCGTACTTCGATAATACCAGGCATTGCCTGACCAGCGGCGACTCGCTCGTACGCAAAACCTATCAAAGTTGCCGCATCGTGGGTAAGAACCAAGCGACCCTCTGTTGCTACCCAGTCAAGGATCGTCGGATCATCAGCCGCACAAAACCCAACATCAGGCACACGCACCAGATCAAGATCCGGTCGCCGACGGAGCAACGCACGCACAATCGCGCCGCGAAAATTCTCATCGGCCAGCAGTTTCATGCGGCATGCTCCGTCTCTGCTCGCCGCGCCAGCAAGCGAGCGCGGATGCCTGTCGGATCAAAGCGTGCTTCATGCGCAGTGCGTACCGCATCGCTCACGGCTGTTCGCTCCGCGATATAGATATCGACTGCTTCTCGATGCCACAGATAATAGGCCAGCACAGCATAGACCTGCGCCAGGCTGAGTGTTGGGTAGTCTTGCGTCATATCTTCAGCAGTAGCCCCCGCATGGAACGCACGCACTACCATCTCCAGCGGTACACGCGTTCCCGTGATGCGCACGCCCCCATCGGGAGCAACCACAAGGGGAACAGGTTGGTTTTCTACACGTAAGGTCATAGTCTGTGTCCTCCAATTCGGGTAGAAGGTGTCATGATACGAGTATAGCACCTGGAACAGGTCGCCGGAAAGCTGAACCGCGTTATGTGAAGGATCTCATAGAATACACAAGCGCGTGTCTTACACTGGGGGTATGTGTCGGGATCTGGTGTATCTGCCGCTGACCGTGCGGTGAAATGACAGCGCCGCCGGGCACCCAGCGGACCAGCGCAAACCCTGTAGCGGCGGAGGCCGTCGGGATCGCGGCCAGATTGCTCCCGGTCTCATCCCCACCGGGCGTGGCACTGCGCACCCGCTTTGCGCTTTGCTATAAGGCCCGCACGATCCGGCAGGTGTGTGCCACCTTATATCTCTCAGCGGTGTGATATACCCAATTGGTGCGAAAGGGTTATTCCGTTGCCTCATCGCCTAACAGTTCGTCTCGGATATCTTCGAGGCGCGTACTGCTACCTGCACGAAATTGCTGGCGTGCCCGTCGAACCCGCTCCAGAAAGAGCGGATGCGTCTCAAGCCGATAATCGAAGTGATCATCTGCATCAGCGAAGCCGCGGAGTACCCCTATCGGCGTCCCATTTTTGAGGATGATAATGTCCTCTTCTTCCGCCAGTTCCAGATAATGGGTAATCGCATGCTCCAGATCGGCAACATTAACTGTTTTCACTTTCGTGCTCCTCATCCCCATAGGATGTCGCATCATGCGCAGTGCGGATGCCTTCACGTGCGAGCCAGGCTGCTGCTTCCGGTTTCGGAACAATAGCGATGATCTGAACCATTCCTTCCACGACATCATAATAGACCCGAATCGCGTCAACCCGTAAGCGGTATTGCGGGGTCTCCATGCGCCGTAAGCGTTTGATTCGGCTCTTGCTCTCTTTCGCTGGCTCATGGCGCAGGTGAATGTCGAGTGCATCCAGCACCTTGCGGCGATCAACAACCCGGAGTAGACGTAGATCGTGTTTCGCATCGTCAGATAGGCGTATATCAAAGGCCATACTCTATACTTCCGCTGCATGTTCGTAGCTGTATGCGCCACTCGTTCTCTCTTGATAGTGTAATTGTAACATATGTCCCACCGTTCGCTTCTTTTTGCGTTACTGGCTTAACAGAGATGCCACGTCATTCCGCAGAAAGGCGGGGGGCCGTGTGGATCGCTGCCAGATTCTTCCCGGACTCGCATCTCCGCCACCCTAACGTCAATACCTTTCAAATAAGGCCGAATGTGACTCACGCAAAGCATGCTCTGAGCCATGCCCTGAGCGCAGTGAAGGGGCAGTCGAATGGGGCGCAAAGATCGCACAAGAATGCACTCCTTTGCGCCTTTGCGGCTTTGCGTGAGATTCTTTTCCCGTATGTGAAAGATATTGCCCCTAACGCACCGTCACTACTCCCACCAGCAGGGTATGTTCGCCGTCACGCTGGGCGATTGATGCGCTGCTATCTGCGTGTAACGGTAGCCGGCTGAAGTCGGCAGGGTCATACAGACCCAGCGTGAGCTGGTAGTCGCCTGGGGGGATGTCTGCTGGCACGGGTACTGTGTGCGTCCAGGTGATGTAGCGGTGTGGTTGCCAGGCATGCGTGGGTGCGGCTGGCCCGCCCGGCGGGACATCGACCTGCGCAATCAGATCGCCCTCGGTGTTCAGCAGATGCAGAAAGAGCATGTAATCCTTTGCCATCGCCCCAAGGGCCTGCCATTGCAGCGTGACGGTCAATGTGCCGCTGGTGCGGATTGCATCGGTATGCAGACTATAGCCTTGCAGCTGAATGGCTGGCCCAAAATCCACCTCAACCGTCTGTGCCATTGGCGCAGGGATCTGGTAGATCCAGGCATAGTCGATCCCATGCAGGCGCACGGTATGAATAGGTGTCATTCTGCTCAGGGCGGCAATCGTTTGCGGTTCGCTCTGGCGCTGAAGCTGGTTGATATACATCACCGCGTAGCGTACATCGTCCGACTTGATCGCCTGGTCAAGCGGGGCCAGCGGTGTGCAGACTTTGTCTAGCAGCAGCGGCCAGTACCAGGCTGCCACAAGCTGATTGCAGTCATGCGTCTCGCTGTTGATAAAGTCGGCTACCTGGTCCAGCCCCTCGCCCCAGCCTACCAGCATGGTGTGCTCCGCTACTGGCCCGCCGCCCAGCAACGGGTTGTAGTAGGCCAGCTCGTAGGGATGGTACCAGGCCAGATTGAGGCCTAAACCCAGCCCCACCAGCGCCCACCATCCCGCTACGCCGGGGTAGTGCAGCAGGGCCGCACGCTGGCGTAAGGTGGGCCATATGTTGGCAACCAGCCAGATCCAGCCCCAGGCAGCCAGTATATTCAAGGCTGGAAAGACCGAGAGAACATAGCGATCCATCTTCTTGGAGAGCATGCTCAACGCGAGGATAAAGAGTGTGGCAAAGAGGGCCATGACAACAATGCCTGGCGTTGCAGAACGACGCCAGGCAAACACACCACCCGCCACAAACAGGCCAATCAAGCCCCAGGGCGTCAGGCGTAGGGCAACAGCGACTGGATAAAAAAACGGGCCAGGGTCGTCAACCGGGCGACCCAGAAAGAAATTACCTGTTTCATGCGCCACGCCCCCATTGTCACGTACTTCATTGATGACACTCATCACTGCGCCCGCTGGATCGACCCAGTTCGCTGGCCAGACCACAAACCAGACCGCCAGCACAACGACGCCCCAGAGCAACAATGCCATAGTTAGTTGCTTGAAGGAAAAAGACTGGTGCTGCCAGATTGCCAGCAGGCCAATCAGCCCGATCACAGGCGGCAAGATAATCGCAGGCGAGCGCGTCAGCAATGCCAACCCGCCCGCCACCCCAGAGGCAACTAGAAATTTCCAGCGTATGCTGGCGGGTGAGATGATATCCGACGGCTCATCCAGGCGAAACGCCACCAGTGCCGCCAGCAATGCAAGGGTCATAAACGAGGCCAGCAGCGCATCAAGATGGAGAACCTGACTATGCGCCACCAGAAACGGATCTGCCAGCCAGAAGAGCGTTGCCAGCAATGCCATACGCTGGCCAAACAGACGTAGCAATAGCGGGTAGGCCAGCGCGATACTCAAGGCCGTTACAATCGCCAGGGGCAGCCGCAGCAGTGCTCGCTGCGACGCAAGATCCGCCGGATCAATCCAGCCCAGATGCGACATCCCCTGGTGCAGCAGCAGTCCTGCCGACCCCAGCCACATTGTTGTCACACCCGGATGCCCGGTCAGGTTGGTACTGGCATAGTCACCTTGCGCCAGCGCCTGCAAAAAAGTCTCAGAGCGTTGTACCCAGTGAAACGGCTCGTCGCGTGTCCAGAAATCGCCCACGGCCAGAACCCGTGGCAGCAGCGCCAGCCCAAACACAAACAGCGCCACCAGCACATGCGTCCTGACACGCACGCTCACCCGGTTCACAACCAGGTCTGGCGACGATTCTACGGCCATAGCGTTATTTCCCGAACCGGCACCGTCACCATGCGCCCACTGACCGGGTCTAGCCACGGCTCGGCACGCAGCTGCAGATGATTGATGCCAGGCTGCAAGTGAACGGCAAATGTCGTTTGTTGCGGAACACTGCCCACATGCCATTGGGCAATCTGCGTTCCCTCGCGCCAGAGTTGCACCGGACGGGGGTAGGCAAACGAGTCTGTCGCTATGTCGATCTGCGCAGGTATCGGCGTATCAAATGGATTGACCAGCCAGATATCGCTTTGGGCACTGGCCCAGCGCCAGTACGCGCCATCTTCGCCCTCGACATCATACCAACCGCGCCCCACGTACACAAACGGCTGGCACTGATCGGGGAACATGGGCAACTCAAACCAGGCATAGGCCGCGTCTTCATAGGCTGGAGCAACCGGCGCACTATTGAGCGTGGTCAGTAGCGACTGCAGTTCGCCCATGCTGCCGGGCGTCTCCTCGCGCTTGTTGACAATCACATGGCGAATGGGATACGCGCACTGCATAGCCGTCAAAGCCGTATGCGACACCGGCACGATATCCGGGCGATAGCGCATGCGACTAAGCTGATAAATGTGGGGCATATAATAACTATTATACTCCGGTTGACGCGACACATACCCGGCGACCACGGTTTGCGCATGCACCATCTGATGACGCAGGACGCGCCCGGTTTCCTGCCATTCGATTGGCACATCGGCGACGACACCCGGACGATCATGGATCTGCTGCAAGAAAGCTGGTTGGCCAAAACCCTGCACATTCTGGGGCGGCAGCGGCCATAATTCAACCACCGCCAGCAGTGCGACGCCTGATAAGAGAACTGGTTGCCAGCGGGGTTGCAGCCGTTGACGCAGCCAGTGTAACCCGATACCCGCAAAGATCGCCGCCAGAATAGTACAGATAATCGCAAAGTGGCTGGGCTTGCGTGCCGTACTGATCAGCTCGATCTGCTCAAACAAGGTATAAGGCATGGGAATACCCGTATTGATGCCAGCCACCTGCAATACCGGCCCCAGCGACAGCAGCCACATCACACTCGCGGCGGCCAGCAAGCGCCAGTGAGTGCGCCCACTACGCCAGATGCCGATGCCAGCACAGATCAGCAAAACCCACCCTGCCGCCATATACCATCCCACCGGATGATAGCCAGGCGACGATTGCGAGACAAATTCATGCGTCCATGTCCCCCAGATCGGATGCGAAATTGAAGGAAAAAAGAGGCCCAGCGCATCCGCCGAATTGCCCTGAATATACCCGCGCCAGGCTTCATTCTGCTCGACATTGACCGTATGAATGCTCTGGCGTACCTGTGCAATGCCAATCAACAGTGGCGATAGAGCCAGCAGAATGCCACTGCCAACCACGGCATAACGCCGCAGCAACACCCACCGATCTGGCCCGCCAATCAGCCGGATCGACACCCAGGTAGCGGTAAAAATACCCGTGATCAACGCCCAGTACCAGTCGGTCAGGGTCAGCATCACAAAGAACAGCATGGCCAGCAGCGTTGGCAGCATCAGCCGCCGCACGGATGCACCAGCCGCAGGAGCGCCCTGATTGCTAAAGACTGGATCAAGCCCGAACAAAGCCCACAGATAGAGCGGAATCCACTGGATACTCAACTTATTCAGATGACTGAGCGCATACAGTTCGCTATGGAAGGGCGCCGCAGTCAGCATGGCCCCGCAGAGAAAGGGAATCGCAATCCCCGGCACAAAGCGCCGCACTAGCAAAAAGCCACCATAGCCGGTCAGTGTAAACGCCAGCAGCGAGGCTGTATTATGCGCCGCAATCAGACCAAAGGCGATCTGCACCGGCATAGTCAACAGCGACGTAGTGGTATTAAGCGGCTGGACATACATCTGAATGCCTTCAGGATAGAAGAGCACGGGGCACCAGAACGGATTCTGGCCCTGCGTCAGCGCCTGGCGCAGCCACCACATATTCCAGGCATTGCGTGAGGCCTCTTCGACATAGCCGGTTAGCCCGGTGTTCCAATGCGCAATGATCGGCCAGGTCAGGCCCATACTGATCAGCAGATAGCCAAGCAGTACCAGCAGATGCGGTGCGAGCATTGTAGCGACAGAACGCATGCGCGTGGAGGCAGCATGGTTCATGGCAGCACCAGTGGGGAGAGAACCAGTGCATCGGCCCCATCGCAGGACGCACCAGGTTGCGTTGGCCCTTGTAACGGCAAACGGGCAAACGTCTGAGGATCATAGATCCCCAGAGCAACCCGGTACGAACCGGGCGACAGATCGGCTGGCACGGGCACAGGGTGAACCCAATCGACAAACTGGCCTGGCAGCCAGGCGCTCGTCGGGGCGCGCGGGCCACCCGGCGGCACATCCGCCTGCCCCACAATCTCGCCAGTGCTGTTCAACACATGGATAAAGAGGTGATAGTTTTTATTCATTTTTGTTTGCGCTTGCCACTGCATAGTTACAGAGATCACACCACTGTCCCGTAGCCGGGTTACATCCAGGTCATAGCCACGCAGATCCATAGACGACCCAAACGATGCGTCGAGCGGATGCGCCACCGGCTGCGGAATCTGATAGACATAGGCATAATCAATCCCATGAATAGACACCGTATGCAGAGGCGGCCGCTCGAGTAACTGTGTCGCCTCCGCCAGGTCGATATCGCGCTGCAGGTGGCTAACATACAACACCGCATAGTCAACTCTGCCAACAACGTTGATCGCATCCATTGGCAACACATTGCTGCACACAAAATCGACCAGGGCGAATTTCGCCTGCGCCGCGACAGGCCGATCACAGCCGTTGAACTGAGCCGAGATAAACGCCCCGGCCTGATCCAGTCCCTCACCCCACCCCACATACATTGCCTGCACCGCCGCTTTACTGCCACCCACCAGCGGATTATAGTAGGCCAGTGCGTAGGGATGATACCATGCCAGATTTGCTGCCAATGCCAACATCACCACAAGCCAGACAAACGAGCCAGCCTGTTGGAATAAGGACAACACACGCCAGCGCCCAGCTATCAGGCGCAGCAACCAGACCCAGCCCCAGGCCGCAATGATATCAAGTGCTGGAAAAACCGCCAGCACATAACGGTCAAACTTTTTGGGCGATATGCTCATCATCAGTAGAAAGAATATCACAAAAAGGCCCAGCGCCACCAGTGGTCGAAACGCCTGCGCATGCCAGGTTTGCCACACCCTAGAACGCCGATAGCGTATTAATCTCACGCAAAGTCGCAAAGCCTGCTCTGAGCGCAGTCGAAGGGATCGCAAAAGCGCTAGAACGAGATCTTTGCTACCCATAGACTGGATTAGCCAGTGGTATCTTTTCAGGGGTAGGTTTTTTCCGCCGCCGCCGGTGCCATCCTGAATACCCCCCCCCCC
>RRYU01005613.1_pt1 | contig 47630 bp, 35 predicted proteins | sample 2162651 | NCBI WGS metagenome assembly RRYU01 (sample SAMN10267283, study PRJNA491782) | microbial mat metagenome | isolation source: biomat in the production well | place: Japan: Minami-Kanto gas field, natural gas well KTG3 | collected 2017-06
CCGCTCTTCTCGACCTTATCGCTCACCTCGCGGGCAATGCGCGAGACAGCCTCACGGTCATTAGCAAGCGCCTCGTCGACGCTAAAGATAAGCTGGGTATATTCAGGCGACTCGCCTAACCACTCGAGCGTATCGACCGTAATATAGCCATAATAATCGCCAAACAGAAACGTCGGCGCCACCGATAGGTCGTGTACTGATCCGACCAGCTTCAACGTGCGCTGTTGCTGGTCGAGTGTTTCGATCAGCAACTCGTCGCCTATGGCAATATCCACACCGAGCATATCGCTCAACGCCGAACGTTCGATCAGCATGGTACGATCATCGAGCGGCACCTGGCCTTGCTCTACCTTGAATTTTCCAATCGGAATATCCTGCCAATCATCAACCGCCTGCAACTGCAAATCAGCCCACTGGTCAGGGCCAACACTCAGGCGCACATTGGCAAATGTACGCCCAGCGGCAGTCCGCACGCCAGGAATACGTTCAACTGTCTGCACCAGGTCATCACCAAAGGTTGACTCGGGTGGCACGGCTATGACCGCATTGAAAGGATTGGTAGCACGATATGCATCGTTGAGGCCATCAAGCATACGAATACGTGCCTCGGCAATCGTGCCCACAGCAAAAGTGCCCAGCGTGATTGCCAGAATGACCAGCATGGCACGCATCTTGTTGCCCCGAATATCGCCCAACACCTTGTTCCAGCGTGGTTTGATAAAACGTCTGCGCCTGGACAGATCCTGCTGTGACGCACGGGGTATACTGGCGTTCAGCACGCTCTGGTGTTGCGGTTGCGAATCAAGCATAGCACCTATCAAGCCTTTCCTGTTGATGTTAGATGTTTAAAAGCACGTATCATATAAAAGCTACACATTTGTAGTATACACTCGATTATAGGGTAGTTGTCAAGGGCTGAATGATAGATCTTTGTTTACGCCTAAGACATGGTTTCAGGATGACCAATTTTACGGTACATATCACAGACAGATTGGTCACGTGAGTCACCCCACCCCTAGCCCCCGCCCCTGCACGGGGCGGGGGAACCGGACGGGGCATCCTGGCGGCACACGCGCAGCGTGTGCCGCCAGGATGCCCCATCTCCCCCCTCTCCCTGAGCGAGAGGGCTTTCAGGGGTGGGTTTTTTCCGTAGGGGCAGGCCCCCGTGCCTGCCCCAGGGCGTCCTGATGCTAGAAACGCCGCCTGGGGCAACCACGGGGGGTTGCCCCTACCGATCCCGTTAGGATGCGATCCGGCCAAAAAACCTACCCCTGCGAGGAAGGAGAGGGGGGCAGGGGGTGAGGGCGTATCGTCCAACCAAACTGTACAGTAAGCATGAACCATGTCTAATGTAAAAATAGCCAATGAACGGTCAGGGCAAAAGATTTTGGTAGCGCGAATAGCGGTGGGTCACGTAGGCGCGGCTTGCAGCCGCGCCTGATGGCGCGTGCGGCTACAAGCCGCACCTACAGCACGGCCAGTCCCGCTTTCAGGTTAACCCAGAACTTATTCGCGCTACCAGGATTTTTCGCTCCCACACGCCCATTTTTATGCGAACGGTGTGAGGCACATGCCCAGATTGACCCTGAGTAGATCAAATGATATACTACAAGTGTGTAGTTAATAGTCAAGAGCAGCAAGACGTAAATAGGAATATGATTGATCGTACCAGAGCGACGAGTGACATCCATGCCGACGCGGCAGTGATCAGCCGGGCGCGTGAGCGTGTCCTGACTGCGGCGGAACAGCTCTTTGGTGAGCATGGCTACAAAGCCGTAGGTTTGAAAGATATCGCCGATGCGCTGGGCATGCGGCATGCATCGTTGTATACACATTTTCCAGGCGGCAAGGAAGATCTGTACTGCGAGGTAATGGAACGCACCTTTGCGCGTCACCGGCAGCATCTTGAACAGATCGGCCAGACCATAGCCCCACCGCTGCGGCGGCAGTTGCGTGCTGTCAGCGACTGGCTGTTGTCACAACCGGCCGTTTCGACGATGCGCATGATGCAATCAGATATGTTTGCAATTGCGCCGGAACGCAGTAAACATCTGATGGACGTGGCCTATCAGGGCTTACTCGCCCCAATTGAGCACCTGGTGACGTCCGCCTATCATCGCGGCGAGGTACGCCGCACAAATACCGGTATGGTTGCCGGAATGTTGTTAAGTAGTATCGAGGCTGTGCGCAGCCTGCGTTCTATTCCGGGGTATGGTGCATCCGATGAGACGCCCCTGGATGTGCATGCGTACGATATTATTGATATTCTGATCGAAGGGATCGAGCGCCGACCATAGGGACGCAGCTATGCCCCAACAGTCTCCCATCAGTTCGTCATCATTTGAATAACAGTTGTGCCACCCGTTCTCTTTGAGAGAAGCGGGTTTTTTTCTGTTAGAAAAGAGGCACATGATGACGACACTCAGGCAGCACTTGTCTCTGCGCGGTGTGGGGAAACTGGGTATCTTTGTGTGTGTGTTGGTGCTAGCCAGCCTGGCGCTTAAAACAGCGGCAGTCAGTTTCTCAAACCAGATTTATCTGCCGCTCATCATGAAAAGTGCCCGGATCTATCTGCCTCTGATCCAGAAAGACATCTCCCCCTGGCAGGTTGTTTCACCAGATGAACAGGTAGTGTTTACGCTTGCCTATACCACCATGCCAGCCCCTTATCCCGCCCGATCGCGACTCTACTATAACGTTGCGCATAGCGGCGTCACTATTATCGAGGATGCGCCGCTGGGTATGCTAATGCAGGGACAGGACGGTAATTTTACCGACGATCTGCAGTTCATTGAAGCTTACCGTACATCTATCGACGAGACCTATACCGTCACTACAGGCAAGCGTGCGACAGTTGTGAACCAGGCGCATGAACTGGTTCTCCGTTTTCGTAACAATGCGCAACGCGAAATGGATCTGGTAATTCGCGCCTATAACGATGGTGTGGCGTTTCGTTACCGTTTTCCCGGAACAGACAGCTATGCGATCACGTCCGAGTTATCGGGGTTTCGTTTGCCCGCGGGGACAGTGGCCTGGGCGCAACGCTGGCAGAACAATTATGAACAGGAATACTACTACCACACCCTGGATGCGCTTGATGCCAGTGATGGCGAAGGTGACTGGGGCCATCCGATCTTGCTGGCGCTGCCAGGGGATCGCTGGGCGTTGCTGACTGAAGCATCGGTCTATGGCGACTATGCTGCCTTGCATTTTCGGGGCAGTGGTGGTAATCGTATCCTGCATATGGTTCTTCCGCCCGATCAGACCGAGCCAATAGAGGGAATTTTACCGCTGGAAACACCCTGGCGCGTTGTGATAGCCGGTGACAACCTGGCCACGTTGATCGAGTCGGATCTGATCACAAACCTGAACCCACCCTCGCAACTGGCCGATACATCCTGGATCAAACCAGGACGGGTGGCATGGTCATGGTGGGCCAATACCCGCAGCCCCCAGAGCCTGGATATCCAGAAACAATATGTCGACTTTGCCAGTGAGATGGGCTGGGAGTATGTGCTGGTAGACGAGGGCTGGGATGCAGATTGGATGCCCGAGTTAGTACGCTATGCACGTGAGCGCAATGTGGATATCATTCTCTGGTCATATGCACGCCTGTTTGATGAACAGGCGGCCCGTCAGTGGGTCGAGTGGGGTATCAAGGGCGCAAAACTAGATTTCATCGACAGTGATAACCAGGTCGCCTTACGCGATATCTATGATCCGCTGTATGCCCTTACGGCCCAGTATAAGCTGATGCTAAACTTCCACGGGGCCACGAAACCATCTGGCACACATCGTCAATGGCCGCATCATCTGACACGCGAGGCTGTGCAGGGGGCCGAATATCGCGATCTAGACAGCAATGAGAATATTAACCTGGTTTTTACCCGCAATATCATCGGTTCGATGGATTACACCCCTGTGGTACTATCACGTCCCAAGGGGCAGTGGACAACGACCTATGCCGCCCAGCTTGCCCAGGCGATCTTGTTTGAGTCGGGCTGGCAGCATTTTCCCGATACACCAGACACCTATCGCGCCAGTCCGGGCAAAGCGTTACTTGCAGCCGTTCCAACAACCTGGGACGACACCCGTTTTATCGACGGGTATCCGGATCAATTGGTCATCCTGGCCCGCCGCAAGGGGACCGAGTGGTACATTGCTGCCAATGGGGTTGCAGCCGGTAGCATCGAGATTCCCCTGCGCTTCCTCGCTGCGGGACAAACCTATCGAGCCAGTATCTATCGCGACGGTATATCTGACAATGATATTGCCATAGAGACACGTATGGTGACAGCGGAAGATATCTTGTCGATAGGTCTACGTGAGCATGGTGGCTGTGCTATTCATCTTATACCACTTGATTAAGTTTATGACATCAGCAGAAAGCGTATCTGTTCACAATGGGTACCGGCGGGGCTGCGCCCCGCCAGGATCAGAATATGTTCGGTTTGGTGTGGTGGCAAAGCCGCCGCACCAAACCGAACATATTTTTCTGCGGGGGCCGAAGGCCCCATACGCATCAGCCGTGTTGGCCCTCACCCCCGGCCCCCTCTCCCCGCTGGGGAAAGGGGGGTATCGACCTGGCGGTGTCACACGGCGGCGGCGCCGCCGTGTGACACCGCCGAATCTGCTCCCCCTCCCCTTCCAGGAGAGGGGGTAAGGGGGTAGGGTATCGTCGCAGGACGATCCCGTCTGGGGACACACCCTCTTCTTTTCAGACAGGTTCTAACAAGCATTTTTCACTTACTCGTCATTCTGATGATCTATACTATAGCCTTGCAGTAATGTATACCGTAGGCGAAACAGATTGTTAGCACGAATAAGAATAAGCGGTGAGACACGTAGGCGCGGCTTGTAGCCGCGCCTCTGGCGTGTGCGGCTTGTATAGCCGCACTACACTGCAGAACATTCACACTCTCAGCTTAACCAGAACGTATTCGCGCTAATAACAGGTTTGTCATCTGAACAGACGCCTGGTTTGAATCTCCATTATGCAAACAAAGGGAATACCTATGCACTTTCAGGTGAGTGGACGTATACTATCAATCTTGTTATTTGTGTTTATGCTCTATGCGTGTGGCGCCTCGGAAAATAATTCCTCATTAGAAGAGCCTGTAGATACAATCACAGTTGCAGAGCCAGCAGATGCACCGGACATAGTTGATATCAATGTTCCTGGCGAAGATACCGCAATATCAGGCGATCTTGTAGATACTGTGCCAACGCCAGCCACCGATACTGCTCTCTCCACAGAGCCAGCAGCAGGAACGGAGACCACAATTGTATCGGACGCAGGTATCACCGCTGTACCACTTGCAGATAATACGATTCGTATTGATGCCCGCGGCACAGCACAACCGTTTGACCAGCAACTGTTAGGGTCAAATATACCTGCGTGGTTGAGTAATCGTTTACGAGACGAGATGTTTCAAGCACGCACATTTGGATCAGGAACCAGCGTAATGCGCATTCCTGGCGGAAGCTGGAGCAACAGCTATGACTGGCTGGGCTGTGAGATGCGCGATGAAAGCATGTGCTACTGGACCTGGGCTGCCCGCCCGACCGATTTCATTGACTTTCTGCGTACTACCGGCAATGAGGCGATGTATACGGTCAATATGAATGGAACAGCACAGGAAGCTGCCGCGCTAGTAGCCTTCTTCAACGGCTCAGTCGACGATACCCGTAGTATTGGCATGGATCGGCGCGGGCGCGACTGGAAGACGGTTGGTCATTGGGCGCAACTTCGCAGCGATCATGGTAATCCAGAGCCATTTACAATCCGGTTGTGGGAAGTTGGCAACGAGATCTATGGTGGAAAATCGGGTCAGGGTAGCGATTGCCTGGACTGGGGATGGGAAGATGTCTGGACTTGCGATGGCACTGAATATGTCAACGGTCTGGACAGTGGCAGCAGCGGGCATGATGGTTTTCGTGCCTTCCGCGATGCCATGCGTGCTGTCGATGATTCGATCCTGGTAGGCGCTATTGGCGTAGAAGACCAGGCCGGTTGGGAGAACTGGGGCAACGAGGTGATCGCTGCTGCCGGTAATGAGATGGACTTCTACAGTATCCATCACTATGCCTATTTCAATCCGCCAGCGAGCTATGCCGAAGTTCTAACAAAACCCCAGAATACATGGGGTGCTATGATGCAAAATGTGCGTACGGCCTTTGAGCAGTATGCCGGTGGTCGTGAAGTACCTATTGCAATGACCGAATATAATCTGTTTGCCTGGATCGATAGTGATCAGGATCAGATGATGACTCGTGCGGTCAATGCCTTGTTCCTGGCTGATACAATTGGGCAAATGGGGCAACATGGTTTTTCTCTAGCCAACCAGTGGAATCTAGCAAATGGCGCGAATGATAGTGGAGCAGATTATGGCTTATTCCATGCCGATACCTATGAGCCGTATCCTGCTTACTATGTCTTCCCGCTCTGGGCACAGTTTGGCACAACAATGCTGCCTGTGACATCATCCTACCCTGCCGATACAACCCTGAGTGTGTATGCCGGGCGTGTTGATGCAACAACCCTGTCGCTGCTGGCAGTGAATAAGACAGGCACTGCGATCGAGGCGACGATCCATGTTGATGGGGTGACGTCTATCTCAGGGGGAAGCGTTGATGTGCTGCAAGCCACATCGCTAGACAGCCAGACGATGCTGTTCAACGGTAGCAGTGACCCGAGCGATGATCTGTCGGATGCACCGTCACGTCCGCTGACAGAGCTAACCAATCCACTGCCATACACCTTTGAGCCATATTCGGTGACGCTGATCCGCCTGACGGAACCTATTACCAGGTGACGCTGATGGAACGTGCTTATCTGCCGTTGCTGATGAATTATTAGAAGTACGCAATCGCCCATTCTCTGGCTCGTGTTAATGACATGAATGATGCGGTTGCCTGTTCTCAAAACGAGATTCGCCTCCGGCAGGGTGGAAAAAAAGATGGTTCTGAAACCATGTCTTAGATAACAGGACGTACGCGGTCGTCCTTCCAACGGGCGGATATCGCCTCCGGCAGGGCGGAAGAAAACCATCTTTTTCCAAACTGTTTCGCCTACGGCGAAACAGTTTGGAAAAAAGACTATCAAATTCCATGCTGCCGCAGGCGAAACAGGTCTTTCAAACCATCAAATGTGTGGTTTGTCTACCCACCGCGTAACTCCTGTTAGATAAGAGATGGTCGTCTAGCATCCATTTTCCACAATCTACCCTCCATCTTCCTCATGTAGTTCGGCAAATTTCGCAGCGTCATAGCGCAACACTGGCTGACGTGCAGCACGTACCTCATCGAGGCGACGGACAGGCGCACGCACAGGTGCTTCATGCAACAGATCGGGTTGTTCAATCGCTTCACGGGCAATATTGCGCATGGCCTGAATGAAAACGTCGAGCGTGCGTTTCGACTCAGTTTCGGTTGGCTCGATCATCAGAGCTTCGGGCACAATCAGGGGAAAATAGACTGTGGGCGGATGAAAGCCATAGTCGATCAAGCGTTTGGCAATATCAAGTGTACGGATGCCCTTAGCACCAACCAGTTGACCTTTGAGTACAACTTCGTGCATACAGATGCGATCTATCGCTGGCGGATACAGGTCGCCCAGTTGCGCACGGACATAGTTCGCATTCAACACAGCCATCTCGGACACTTCACGCAGGCCAGCAGCCCCCAGAGAACGAATGTAGGCCCAGGCACGCACAAGCATGCCAAAGTTGCCATGAAACGTTTTCAAGCGACCGATGCTCTTTGCGGGGTCGAAGAAGGCATAGACATCGTCGTTTTTGTGTACACGCGGGCCAGGCAAAAACGGAGCCAGTTCTTCAGTGCAGCCAACCGCGCCACTGCCGGGACCACCGCCGCCGTGAGGCGTGGTGAAGGTTTTATGCAGATTATAGTGCATAAAGTCAAAGCCGACTTCACGGGGTTTGACAATGCCCAGGATAGCGTTGAAGTTGGCCCCGTCGCCATACATCAGGCCACCGGCAGCATGTACCAGGCGTGAAATGTCACAGATCTGCTCTTCAAACAGGCCCAGAGTGTTTGGATTAGTCAACATCATGCCGGCTGTACGCGGCGACAACCTGCGCTTGAGGTCTTCCAGATCTACATTGCCACGCGGATCGCTTTTAATTTCAACCACCTTGAAGCCAGCCATACCGGCTGTAGCAGGATTGGTACCGTGAGCCGCGTCAGGGACAAGTATTTCGGTGCGGTCGGTGTCGCCACGGTCGAGGTGATAGGCGCGGAAAACCAGGATACCAGCAAACTCGCCTTGAGCACCTGCGGCAGGTTGGAGTGATACCGCATCAAAGCCGCTGATCTCGGCCAGGTCGTTCTGCAATTCGTACATCAGGCGCAGTGCCCCTTGAGATAGATCAGGATCCTGCAAGGGGTGGGCAGCCGCAAAGCCGGGCAGCCGCGCAACTTCTTCATGAACCTTGGGATTCCACTTCATGGTACAACTGCCAAGTGGATAGAAGCCGGTATCAATCGAGTAATTGCGCTGGCTGATCCGCGTAAAGTGCCGGATCACCTCTGGCTCGGTCAACTCTGGAAAATCGGCCAGGTCATCCTGGCGCAGTAATTCTTCTGGCAAGGCTGTTTCCGGCACATCAAGCCGGGGTAGATTTACGCCATATTTGCCCGGCGCAGAGAGTTCGTAAATTGGGGGTTCGAGGTTATTCATTGGGTTGGTTACCTTCCAAATGTGCCAAGCACGGCTACCATGGCATCGATCTCGGCCTGGCTGTTCATTTCGGTGACACAGACAAGCATTGCATGACCAAGCTGAGGTTCGTCGTGAGACAGGTCAAAGCCACCGATGATGTCGTGCTGGCGCAGAGCAGCATTGATCTCAGCCACCGGGCGGGGGCATTGAACCACAAACTCCTTAAAGAAGGGGCCGTTGTCGAGGACACTGTAGCCGGGCAGTTGTGCGATCTGGCTGGCGGCGTAGTGGGCACGATGGTAGCAGAGTTCAGCCACACGCCGCAGTCCCTGACGACCGAGCAGGCTAAGATAGACCGTGGCAGCCAGGGCCATCAAGCCCTGGTTGGTGCAGATGTTGCTGGTAGCCCGTTCACGGCGGATATCCTGCTCACGCGCACGCAGGGTCAGCACATAGGCTGGTTTGCCCTCAACATCGCGGGTAAGACCAACCAGACGCCCGGCGATCTTATGCACATATTTCTGTTTACATGTAAAGATGCCCAGATACGGCCCACCATAGTTCAGACCGATGCCCAGGGGTTGGCCTTCGGCGGTAGCAATATCGGCATCAACCTCGCCGGGGGTCTGAAACAAGCCCAGCGCAATCGGGTCAAAGTGGACGGCCAGCAGCGCACCGGCAGCATGGACACGTTCGGCGACCCCACGCAGATCATGCAGGCGGCCAAGAAAATCGGGCGACTGCACTACAAACAGCGCCGTGGTATTGTCGACCTGTTGTAGGGCATCCTCGACGGTTGTGCCGGGAGTTTCATCGCCAACGATATCGATGTCAAGGGTCTGCAGATACGTGCGCGCCACCTCACGATACTGCGGATGCACACTGCGTGCAATCACGATTTTGCGCCGCTTGCGCACCAGGTTGAGCGCCATGATCACCGCTTCGGCGATAGCAGTGCCGCCGTCGTAGTGTGATGCATTGGCAACATCCATGCCCGTGAGCGAGCTAACCAGACTCTGGTATTCGAAAATGGCCTGAAGCGTACCCTGGCTGACTTCGGGCTGATAGGGCGTATATGCGGTATAGAACTCGCCACGCCGCAGAATCTGATCGACGGCGCTGGGGACAAAATGATTATACGCCCCGGCCCCCAGAAAGATACTCCAGGAATGGGCGCTGGCATTGCCAGAACTCATGCGGCGAAGCTGATGCAGCAGTTCCGGTTCAGAGAGTGCCGTCGGCAGGTTGAGGGTAGGGTAGCGCAGTGCGGCGGGGACATCGGTAAACAGGGCATCGACCGACTCAAGCTGCATAGCACGCAGCATCTCGGCGCGCTCGGCAGCGGTGATTGAAATGTAGTGGGACATAAAATATTCTTTCCAGATGATACGGAATCCAGGCGTATCCTTGCACAACATTCAGACAATTAATTCACTCCAAAGACACAGAGAGACACAAAACAACAGGTCTTTTGCATATTAGACATGATTCACGGTTCCTGTACCGTTTGGTTGGACGATACGCCCTCTACCCCGGCCATATGCACGAACTTAAGCGCATCCTTTCAAGAAGCCTTGTATGGCTCGTTAGAGCGTCATGTACCTCAGGGGGAAGCCTGAAGCATCCCATCCTGGCCGAAAATGAAAAAAGTGGCAGGATTTTACTGCATCAGAAAGCCATTTCCTTAAGTTCGCGCATATGCTTCCCCAGCCTCCTCTCAGTACCCATAATTATACCGCACCGGGATGCGGTAGAGCGGGTAGCTTCCTGCCTTCTACGGGTACTGACAGGGCTGCGCCCCGCCGGGTTCAAAGTATGTTCGGTTTGGTGTGGCGGCAAAGCCGCCACACCAAACCGAACATACTTTTTTGCGGGGGCCTCCGGCTCCCGCAAGTCCTGTGCAGGAGCGGGAACCAGGCTTTCACGTGTATGTTTTTTACATAGGGACGCGCTTCTGCACGTCCGCAGAGCGTCCTGATGCGAAAAACATCCGCACGGACAGGCAGAAGCCTGTCCCTACAGATTGTGTTGGAATGCCATCCGTCCAAAAACCTACCCCTGTGAGCGGGGGCCAGGGGGTGGGGTGACTCACGCGACCAATTTGTCTGTACATTGTAAAGTACAATTGGTCATCCTGAAACCATGTCTTATGGTGAACCATGTCTTAGCCCGCTTGGATCATCGGCAAGCGCAACTCCGGTGTACAACCGCACAAAGACTGCAAGAGCCAGACCAGCAGAGATGATCCCTCTACATCGTGCAAGCCAGTCCTGTCTACGGAGTTACGATACCTAACGCAACACATAACATCTTGCTAATGATTCGCTTGTTCTGCTTCAACGACTTGCTGATAACCGGCAGCATCAAGTAATTCGGCCTCTTTGCCCGAAGACTTCAAGCGCACAATCCAACCAGCACCATAAGGATCGCTGTTGATCGCAGACTGGTCATCTTCGAGGGCCGTATTGACGGCCACTACTTCACCACCGACGGGAGCATACAGATCAGAAGCAGCCTTAACCGACTCGATCACACCAAATACATCACCAGGCTCAAATGTATCACCAACGTGCGGCAGTTCAATATAGACGACATCTCCAAGGGCATCCTGGGCATAATCAGTAATGCCAATCACAACCTCAGCCCCCTCAACACGCATCCACTCGTGGGTACTGGCGTAGCGCAGTTCCGGCGGAGTCGTAAAGCTCATGGAATCCTCCTGAGAGTGAGGGCGGTCATCCGCCCATGTTATCATCAACCAATTATATAACCATGATAACCAATGTCGGGTGTATGATATACCAGATTTGCGTTTTCTGTGCAACAACACAGGCCGGGACTTGAATGATCATGATGTCTGCGCTAGAATGCACATAGCACAATAGGATAGAACCACAGACAGGATAAGGAAACTCTACTATGATTCGAACCGCGTTCTTGTTGGGGCTGATCTTGCTGGGGGCGATTGTCTGGATTATCGACCTGCGGCGGCGTCTGGCAGCGGCGCAGATGCGCGGCGATATGTACCGCGATATTTCGGTACGCCTGGATCGGCAGGTGGCCGAGTTGAATACTCCCTGATTGAACTGATATGACAGGCGGGTATGTCAAACAGATGCAGCATATGTTGTGTGGACGGTATATATGGTGAGTACCACAGTTTCAAGCTCCTTAGAAATACAGGCGCCGTCAGAGATAGACATTCGCCTGGCGTGCCTCGATGATATCAAAGGTGTCCTGGCGCTGCACTGCGAAGCGTTTGCCGACAAGTTTGGGGGCGCTTTTGGCACAAATGGTATGGCGCGCGGCGTCGAAGCCCTGGAAGCCTCGTGGCGGCGACAGGGGTCACAGGCACTGCGTGGTATGTTTGTGGCCGACCAGGATGGCCAGATTATCGGAACGACAACGTTGCGCACCTGGGAAATGGGTAACGATGATAGCGGTGCAGCCGAGCTAGCTTTCCAGCAAGTTCTGGGGCTGTGGGGCGCAATTCGTTCGATTTTCGCCCTGTCTTTGCTCGATCATCGGATTGGCCGCGCCGAGGGATTCATCACCGATGTAGCAGTACTGTCACCTTTTCGACGACAAGGTGTTGCCTTTACCCTGTTGAGGCGCGCCGAAGCCGAGGCGCGCATACGGCATAAACAGTATCTTGGTTTGTATGTCAGTAGTACAAATACTGGCGCACGCAAGCTCTACTACCGGCTGGGCTTTCGCGATATTCACACGCGGCGTTCATGGCTTACACGGTTGATTTTCGGGCAGCGCGAGTGGGTCTATATGCGTAAAATGCTGATCTAGTGCCCTTGCGCGGCAGCAAATAGCAAAAGGTGTTTCCACTTTGCTAACCGAATCGTGATCGTGATAGAGAGAGGGAGTTTGTATGAAGATTTTGCTTGTGGAGGATAATCCTCTTATGGAACAGGTAATCAGTCGCTTTCTGGTCGATCAGGGATATGGTGTGGTTGTGGCGAATTGTGCTCGCGATGGGCTGGATCTGGCCCGGACACACCAGTTTTCACTGTTGCTGATTGATATGCTGTTGCCTGATCAGAATGGCTCGGAGCTGCTGGAGGCCTTGCGAACCCTTCCTCACTATGCCACCTGCCCGGCGATTGCGTTAAGTGGTATGGGCGAAGAACAGCGTGCTTGCTGTCAACAGGCTGGTTTCTGTGATTATCTGACCAAGCCGTTTGACCTGGATGATTTGCTTACGATCGTGCAGCAGAATCTGAAAACCGGCGTTGAACGCGTTATCGGAGTGTGAGCGCGTCAGGTCATAGAGAAACAACATATGCAAAAATTGCTGCTCTGGGATATCGATGGCACGCTGATTCATACGGGCGGGATTTCCGGTGAGGTAATGCGTGCCGCTATGGGGCAGGTGTTTGGTTCGGTTGTGCGCCATGAGCGTACATTTTATTCGGGCAAGACGGACTGGCAGATTATTCAAGAGACGTTCCCCGATCTGGCTCCAACCCTGCTGGTTGAGCAGTTGCCAGTATTTATGCAAACGTATGTGGCAGAGTTTCAGCGCCGTCAGGCCGATGTGGTGGCACGTGGGGGGACAATGCCTGGAACACTACCGCTGTTGACCCACCTGTATGAGTATGCCATCCAGGCGCCGCTAACCGGCAATATTGCCCCTATTGCGCGTTTGAAGCTTGACTGGCTAGGGCTGGGGGCGTATATGCATTTTGAGGTTGGCGCGTATGGCAACGACCACTATGATCGCCCTGAACTGGTGGCTATCGCGGCTGAACGCGCTACACGCCTGGCTGGACGCCCATTTCGTGGCCGTGATATTGTGGTGATCGGCGATACGCCGTATGACATTCGCTGTGGCAAGCTGAATGGCACGCGCACCGTGGCAGTGGCAACCGGCCCGTATAGCATGCAGGATCTCCAGGCAGAACAACCTGATGCATTGTTGCCCGATTTGAATAATCTGGATGCGGCCCTGACAGCGATTCTGGCATAAAAATGAATGACGGCCAGGAGGGGCGGTATGCGCACCGCCCCTCCTGGCTTGCCTGGATCTGAACCATGCCTTAGACATGGGCCTCCGGCCCCCGCAAGCCCCCACGTGTGGGTAGTAGCATTCATATGCAGTTGCTGCGTGTGCGGCAGCATGGCTGCCGCACACCAAAATGTGTTACGCTACGCCAGTGGCTTCTGCGGATCGTTGCCCCACTCGCTCCAGGAGCCATCGTAGATAGCAGTATGCTGACCGGTCAGAATCTCCAGAGCCATTGCTATAGGAGTTGATGAGACCCCGTTATTGCAATACGTGACCACATCACGCCCGGACAGGGTATCTACATCAATACTGGCAGCAGTAAAACGTTCACGCAAGGCGTCGGTGGCGGCGAGGGTATGGTTCGGGCCAGAGACGAGATCCTGAAAGAAGAGATTCAGCGCACCAGGAATATGCCCACCACGTGCCGCCCGTAAGACTTTCCCCGTATATTCTCCCGGCTTACGCGCATCGATCAACACCATCGAACGATCTTCCAGCGCACTCAACACCTGATCGGCTGTGCGGCGCAGCGCTGGCTGGGGCCGGGGCGTAAAGATAGCCGGTGTAGGGGCGGGTATCTCGGTTGTCAGCGGACGTTGCTCAGCGCACCACTTCACCAATCCACCGTCCAGTACACGTACTGCCTCGTGGCCATAGTAGCGCAAAACCCACTGTAACCGACCAGCAAAACGCAGAAAATCATCATCGTAGGCGATCACCAGCGTCTGATCGCCAATGCCCAGCTGTCCAAATAGCTCAGCCACTTGCTCAGGCGGAGCTAACTTGCCAGGGGGCGGGCTGTTGCGATCCAGCAGATCATGCGGGCCATCAATAAACACGGCATGCGGAATATGCCCCGCCAGATAATCTTCATGCCTGGCGATATAGTGGGGCCGGGGCGCATCAGGCGGCAGAATACGTCCGCGCATATCCACAATGCGTATCTGTGAGTCATCCAGGTGATCGGCCAGCCACGCGGTACTCACCAGCGGTCCGGGGGGAAGATCATGAAACATAGAAAGCTCCTTCTCCTGTTACACTACTCGACCGGGCTATTGTACACCACCTCCGTGGGTACAGGCGAAAGATCGCCTGTACACGCTGCATACGGATAGCTCCCCACCTTCCACGGGTACCGGCGGGGCTGCGCCTCGCCAAGATTATAAAGTTGTCGGTTTGGTGTGGCGGCTTTGCCGCCACACCAAACCGACAACTTTTTTTGCGGGGGCCTCCGGCCCCCGCTTGCCCCCACGTGTGGGTAGGATCTTATTTTGCAGATAATTTTAGTTGCATATACTGTAAAGAAGAAAGATAATATGGATCATATGCTCAGGGTCAGGAGGGCCGCTATGGATGATGCACACAGTGAACATAACGAACGAATCCTTCTCATCGCCATGGAAGGCCAGAACGACCTGCTACGTCTGCTGGAGGGACAGGGCTATATGGTGCAGGTTTGCCCTGATGAGGCTGGCAGCCTTGATGCGATCACTGCGGCAACTTCCAATGTCATCCTGCTGATGCTGATCCAGGCCGATAGCACTGGCCTGGAACTATGTCGCCAACTGAAGGCAGACCAACGCACCTGGGATATCCCCATTCTGTTTATTATTCCAGCCGAACAGTTGGCAAACCGGGCCGATTGTTTTGATGCTGGCGGAGCAGACTATATTTTCTGGCCGTTTCAGCCAGCCGAGGTACTGGCACGTGTACGTACCCATGTTACCCTACGGCGTTTACAGACCGACCAGCAGCAGTTTCGGGCCTTTTTTGACCATGCACCCGTGGGAATCGGTGTCTCACAACATGGGATCACCACAGCCGTGAATCCTGCCTATGTTCACATGTTTGGGTATACATCCAGCGACGAGATGATCGGAACATCAATTATTGATTGTATCGCACCAGAAGAGCGTTCGGCGGTTATGGCACGTGTGGAACAGCGTATGCGTGGCGAGTCAGTTGAAACCCGTTACCCGCTGACGGGCTTACGCAGAGACGGCACACTTTTTCCAACTATCTGCGATGTTGCCCGCATCGAATTGAAAGGCCACCCCACATCGGTGGCCTTTTTCACTGATATCACCGACCGCAAGAAAGCCGAAGATGCTCTGCGCATCAGCGAAATGCGTTACCGTACGATCATGCAGAATTTTCCTAATGGTAGCTTCTATCTGTTTGATCACAACCTGCGCTATATCCTCACTCAAGGTCAAGGTATGACCCTGGTTGGATTGACGCCTGCTATGCTGGAAGGCAAAACTATCTGGGAAGCACTGGATGCAGACACCTGTGCCACCCTGGAACCAGCATACCGCGCTGCGCTGGTGGGCAAAACAACTATGATCGAGATGGCCTATCGCCGTCAGATCTTTGAGATCTATACACTGCCGATTTTTGATGATCAGGGGGTGATTATTGCCGGTGTAGCCGTAACACGGGTGATCACCGAATATCGTGAACTGGAGACAACCCTGCGGGACAGTCAGGCACGCGTGCAGGCCATTCTGAATAATGCCGCCGCCGGCATTATCGTGCTCAATGAGCATGGGCACTTTCTTGAGGTGAATGATCGCTGGTTAGCTATGACCGGATATACGTCTGACGAACTGTTGCAGATGACACCGTGGGATCTATCGCCAGCAGAAGATAATATGTATGGCCGGGAACACTTCCAGCGCCTGATGCGGGGCGAGATTGATAGCTATCGCCTGGAGAAACGCTATATTCGCCGCAACGGTAGCATGTTCTGGGTCGAAATATCGGTGACAACCCTTTACAATGACCTGAATCAGATCGATATGGTTCTGGCTGTGGCTGTCGATATATCTGATCGCAAACAGGCCGAGCAAGAAATCCGCCGGCTGAATGCCGAACTCGAACAACGTGTCCGCGAACGAACCGAGGAGTTGCTGCAGACAAACCAGGCTCTCCAGGTAGAAATTGGTGAACATCAGCGTACCGAGCAGGCTCTGCGTGAAAGCCAGCGCTTTATTCAGAATATTGCCCATACCATTCCAGACCTGTTGTATGTCTATGATCTGCGTGAACAGCGCCCCATTTATATGAACCGCAATCCTGACACAATGCCCGGGTATACACCGGCGCGCATGTATGCTATGGACGATCACATTCGACTCGCCCTGTTGCACCCGGACGACAGAGACCTTGTCACCACGCGCCAACTCCAGCGCATTGCCAGTGCCCAGGATGGTGACATCCTGGAACTTGAGTATCGTCTGAAACATAACGATGGTACGTGGCGCTGGTTGTCGGTACGTGAAACGGTGTTTACGCGTACACCAGACAACCAGCCCCAGCATGTCCTGGGCGTGGCCCAGGATATCACCGAACGCAAACAGGCCGAGCAGTCATTGCGTGAACGCGAGGCCACGTATCGTGCGATGTTCGAGAAGAATCGTGCGATCAAGTTGCTGATCGAACCGCATACTGGTGCGATTGTCGATGCCAATTCGGCAGCGGCTGAATTTTATGGCTATCCGCTTGACACCCTCTGCACGATGCGTATCACCGAGATTAATCTTCTGCCACCGGAACAGGCACTCGCCAACATGCAGCAGGCCCGTACCGAGCAGCATCAGTATTTTGTGCTGCAGCATCGGCTGGCATCAGGCAGCATTCGCGATGTTGAGGTCTATACCGGACCATTAGAGGTACGCGGGCGAACGCTGCTCTACTCGATTGTGCATGATATCACCGAGCGCCGTCGCGCCGAAGCGGCCTTGCAACACAGCGAAGCACGCTTTCGCCTGCTGGCTGAACATGCTCCGGATATTATCTTTCGCTACTGCTTTATGCCCACGCCAGGCTATGAGTATATCAGCCCCTCGGTCAGGAACATTATGGGATACACACCGGAAGAGTTTTATGCCGATCCGGCTCTGATGGCCCGCCTGGTGCATCCCGAGAGCCTGGATCTCTACCGCGCCGCGCATGCAGCGCCAGAAAGCTATCGTGAGCCGCTGATCTTTCGCTGTATCTGCCAGTATGGCCGCGACATCTGGTTAGAACAACATACCTGGCCGATCTTCAACGATAGCGGCATACTTATTGCGATTGAAGGCATTGCCCGTGATATCACCGAACGCAAACAGGCCGAGCAACAACTGCACCGCTACGCCGAAGAGCTGCAAGAGCGGATCACCGAAACACGCCAGTTTGTCTATATTGTCTCGCATGACCTGCGCTCACCTCTGGTGAACCTCAAAGGATTTGCATCCGAACTCGAAATGGCGATCCATAGCATTCGTCCGATCTTTGAACAGGCATTGGAGTGTGTTGACGCAACCCGACAACAGGAAGTGCTGTCGATCATCGATGATGATATCCATGAGTCGCTTATGTTTATCATGTCGGCAGTAACACGCATGGATCACCTGATCAATGCCCTGCTCAAACTTTCGCGTATGGGCCAGCGTGTACTCGATCTGCAACCCCTCGATATGCAGGAGTTAGTGGCTACAACCCTGCAAACACTGGCACATCAGATCACTATGCACAAGGTAGACATTACGGTTGATCGCTTGCCTACAGTCATGGCCGACCAGACCGCTATGGAGCAGATTATGGGCAATATTCTAACCAATGCTATCCTCTATCTCGATCCTGCACGGGCAGGCCAGATCGACATCAGCAGCGAACGACAGGGCGATGATATCCTTATCCATATCCGCGATAATGGCCGTGGCATTGCTTCCGATGATATGGATAAGATCTTTGCACCGTTTCGCCGCGCTGGTCAGAATACCATCGCCGGTGAAGGTATGGGCTTAACCTATGTTCAGGCGCTGGTGCGCCGGCACGGTGGCCACATTCGCTGTCGATCCGAACTGGGCGTAGGCACAACATTCACCATTAGTCTCCCGACCAGACTTGATACTATGCTTAATAGCAATTTGCTTTAGACCACGTACATACAAACAATCGTTTGACCGGATCACAAACACTCTCTGCTGACAATAGTGTGGTGATGCGCTTTGCGCTTTGCGAGAGGTAAGGAACCATGACGCAATCCACCGATCTACATATTCTCTACATGGAAGACGATCCTGGTATCGCAAGACTCGTACAAAAACGGCTCACCCGCGGGGGATTTACCGTCGATATTGCGCGCGATGGCATCGAAGGCATGGCTATGTATGAAACCGGTCTCTACGATATTATTGCCGTGGATCAGAATATGCCCGGCTATGCCGGACTGGACGTTATCCGTCTGATGATTGCCCAGGGGCCGCTACCACCAATCATTATGGTTACCGGAACAGGCAGTGAGCAGATCGCGGTTGAAGCGATGAAACTGGGGGCCATGGATTATCTGGTGAAGGATGTCGAGGGCACCTATCTGGATCTCCTGCCCCTGGTAATTACACGGGCTGTTCGTCAGGAGCAGCTTATCCGGGAAAAGCGCCTGGCCGAAATCGAACTGCGCCAATCGTATGCTTTGCTGGAAGAACGTGTGCAAGAACGCACTATCGAACTGGCACGCGCCAATCAGGCGCTTCAAGCTGAAATTGCCGAACGGAAACGCGCCGAAGAGCAGAGTCAACGGCAACTTCGCCAGATAACGGCGTTGCGCGAGATTGATATAGCCATTAGCACCAGCCTTGATCTACGCCTGACCCTCAGTATCTTGCTGGATCAGGTCGCTACGCATCTACAGATTGATGCTGCCGCTATTCTGTTGCTGGATATGCCAACCAACACCCTGACCTATGTAGTTGAACGAGGGCTGCACAGTTCTCGTCGCCACAATGTTAGCCTGTCGCCCGGTGAAGGATGGGCTGGTCGTATCTTGATGGAGCAGAGCATGCTCTACATACCCGATATACAGCAAGCTACAGATATCGCTCCATACCACGATTTTGTCGAACAGGAAGAATTGTGTGCCTACTTCGGCATCCCGCTGGTTGCCCGCCGACAGGTGAAAGGTGTGCTGGAACTCTATCATCGTACCACCCTATCTCCCGACCAGGAGTGGTTTGATTTCCTGGAGGCACTGGCTGGCCAGGCGGCGATTGCGATTGACAGCACAGAAATGTTTGAGCATCTACAGCATACGCATAATGAGTTGATCCTGGCGTATGATGCCACAATCGAGGGCTGGGCACGTGCGCTAGAATTGCGTGATGCCGACACCGAGGGCCATACGCGTCGGGTTGCACACCTGACCTTGAAGCTGGCCCATCACATGGATGTGAGTGAAACAGAACTGACCCATATGCGCCGTGGCGCTATTTTGCACGACATTGGCAAACTGGCTATTCCTGATAGTATTTTGCTGAAAACCGGGCCGCTCACGCCAGAAGAATGGGAAATTATGCGCCGGCATCCGCTCTATGCCGCACAGTTACTTGCACCGATTCCCTTTCTACGACCAGCTATGGCGATCCCACTGTATCATCACGAAAAATGGGATGGCAGCGGCTATCCATATGGTCTCAGTGGCGAAGGCATTCCGTTCGCGGCGCGGATTTTTGCGGTGGTCGATGTCTGGGATGCTCTGTGTTCAAATCGACCGTATCACCGGGCCTGGCCACCAGATCAGGTGCGTGAGCATATTCGCATCGAGGCAGGATCTCATTTTGACCCTCAGGTGGTTGACGTTTTTCTATCTATGCTGGCCAGGCAATAAATAGCGTTATGGCTGCCGAAATGGCTCACCCAGCGCGGCAGGGGCTGGTCGTGCCAGATGATAGATAACCCACTGTAACGGGCGGCGCAGATAATCAGGCCGCCGGGCAACCCAACGTATCACTGCCGGGTTGCTTGTTCCATTTACCAACACTAGCACCAGGATCATCACAGCGAAGGGGGCCACCTGAAACACCTGCGTCGGCAGGGTTGCAAAGGTACTCTGCGAGCGACTGGCAAAGGTCTGCAAGGCTGCAAACAGGTAGCATCCCAACGCCACACGCCACGGACTCCATCCGCCAAAGATCACGATCGCCAGCGCAATCCAACCCAACCCGGCTGTATGCCGATAGCTCCATCCCTGTTTGAGATCAAGCGAATAGGCCGCCCCGGCGATGCCTACCAGCGCACCACCAAGTACCACATACAGATAGCGCATACGCGTCACATTCACCCCCCGCACAAATGCTGCGGCTGGTCGTTCGCCTAGAGATCGTAACACCAGGCCCGGGCGGCTGCGCAACAGAAACCACCAGGTCGCCGGCACAAGCAGAAAGCTGGCGTAGATCACCAGATCATGATTGAACAACAATGGCCCCACCAGCGGAATATTGCGCAGGAACGGGATAGGCAGCGACGATACGGCTACCCCCGGTACACGCACATACGGATTGCCCAGGAACGACGACAGATCCGTACACAGCAAGGTCAGTACAAAGCCCACCGCCAGCTGCGACTGATGCAACGAGAGACTGACCACACACAGAACCAGGGCCACCAGCATGCCAATCAGCGCCGCCGCCAGAAAGCCCACCAGCACATTGCCGCTCTGTACGCCAGCCGCAAAGCCAACCATCGCTGCCAGTAACATTGTTCCATCTAGCGACAGGTTGACCACCCCGGCACGCTCGCTGATGGTTTCGCCCATCGTGGCAAAGATCAACGGCGCACTGGCGGCCAGTATGGCCGCCAGGTCAATCAAGAGTTGTGATGTGTGCATGTGTAGTCCATGATACGCTAGCGATCAGAAAATCCGATCCGTTGTCAGGCTGATCACAGGTAGAGTTGTTGCGGTAAGCGTATTGCCAAAGAGTATTGTGTGCAACCGAGTATACTGTTCTTGCAATGGACAGGTGTATTGTTCCACTGTGGATCTGTTGACATCGATAATCCATACTTCACGGATACCGGCTTGCGCATAACGTGGCAGCTTTTCCATCCGATCATAGTCAAGCGAGCTATCGGCAATTTCAATGATGAGCAGGATATCATCCGGTAGTGCCAGCGCACCAGTATAGAAATCGTCACGCGGGCGCAGGATTACAATATCTGGCTGTGGTTCGCTATAGGCATCCAGGCGAATCGGGTTCTGAACGCTCACAATGCCCAGGTCGCCAATCTGCTGATTCAAAAGCTTATTCAGTTTGTTAACAATGGCAACATGGAGAGGGCCAATCGGACTCATAGTATAAATCTCTCCATCAAGTAGTTCCAGGCGATCATCTTCGCCCAGAATACCAGCCTCGCGCATACGCGCATAGTCGTCAACCGTAAACTGATACCGCAAGACTGTCATTGCCATTTTTGCCTCCTGGTGTTGTACATTCTCGCTCAGTGGTGCATCCGGCACGTTGCTAGACACCATTTCCTGTTTTCGTCTCGGTGTGTAGCGCACAAGGCGCATCCCTACTGTCAACCATCTTAGCGGATGCACCACTTAAACATAGTTTACGTTTACTGTACAGGTTGGTTGGACGATACGCCCTCTCCCCCCCTACCCCCTCTCCCTCAGGGAGAGGGGGAGAGATGGGGCGTCCTGGCGGCACACGCAGAGCGTGTGCCGCCAGGACGCCCCGTCCGACTCCCCCGCCCCTTGCAGGGGCGGGGGCCGGGGGGTGGGGTGATTCAAGCGGGTTCATCCGTCTGTGAATTGTAAAATCAAATTGGTTATCCTGAAACATGCCTTAGATCAGGTTCGCAGGTTGCCCGAATCTATCACCTGTGCGCCAGGCCACGAGCAGCCAGGGCAAACAGCACCAGCGCACCTTGCAATACGCCACTGATGCTACTATCGATGTTCAATGCCAGCGGCAAGCGGATACTGCCAACCATAAAAACGGCAAAGAGCAGTACCACCGGCAGCAGCCAGGCTGGACGTGACTGAACCAGCAGCACGATCAGCAGCGCCAGCAACCCGATGCCGCTGGAAATATTCGGAATCAAGGCATGAAAAACCGCCAGCACCTGCAATGTTCCGGCAATCCCGGCCAGCGCACCACAGGCGCCCATCGCCTCGATCAGCCGCCGATCGGCTGGCACGCCCAGCCGCCTGGCAGCCGCCGCATTCAGCCCGACCGCACGCACTGCCAGGCCCCAGCGAGTACGTTCCATGCCAAACCACACCAGCGCCAGCGCCACCAGTGCAATCACTGGCGCAATCGGGGCCAGACGCAAGCCTTCCAGCGTCGGCAGCCATAATTCGCGTGGCAGTGGCTCGGTGCCCGACATCGAAGCTACGCCGGGTCGCTTCCATGGCCCAAATACCAGATACAGCGTGATACCAGTCGCCAGAAAGTTCAGCCCCAGGCCCGCAAAGATCTCACTTACATGGGCATACCGCTTCAGCAAGGCCGCCACCAGCGCCCAGAGCATGCCGCCCAACGCCCCGCATACCAGGGCGATACCCCAGAGCAGCGGCGGCGGTAAACCCGGCAGCAGACGCAGCGGCAGCATGGCAAACACCGCACCCAGCGCCATCTGCCCCTCGATCCCCAGGTTATACAGGCCAACCCCAAAGGTCAGGGTTAACCCGGCTGCACACAACAACAACGGCACCGCCAGCATAATCGTATCGGCCCGCTTGATTGGCGTACTGAACGCATCGAAGAGCATAATGCGAAATGCCTCAAGCGGTGGTGCATCGGTAGTCAATAATACCAACATGGTAAAAAGAAACGCACTCAGTACAGCCAGCGGCAGTGCCAACCGGCGCAATACCTCTGCCAGCCCATCTGCGCGCATGGGAGTAGACGGAGGCCTGGATTGCCGCCAGGGCATTGTGCCACCAAACCAGCGTGCGATCAGTGCCCGTTGTTCATTATTGGTTGTCTGTTGTTTGTTTGTCATTGATTGCCTCAAAGCCTACGCCACCGATCAACTCGGCCAGACGCGTTTCGCTGAGTTCGGCCCGCGCAAGCGGCTGCGAGCTCTTGCCCCCCAGAAAGACCAGGATCTCGTCACTATATTCTAGCACTTCGTCCAGATCCGCCGAGGCAAATACCAGCGCCGTGCCGTCGCTCCGACGTGCCAGCAGCCGCTGCCAGATCGCCCGTGCCGATGCAACATCCAATCCACGACTGGGTTGCTCCATCAGCAACCCGGTACACCTTTCCGGCAACAGCGATAACATGGCCCGCTGCTGATTCCCCCCCGACAAAGCCGCAAGCGGTGTTGTCGGGGTGGCCTTGATCTCATAGTCGGCAATTGCGGTTTGTGCCCGCGCCTGGGCCGCCTGTTTGTCTACCAACACCCCCGGTGAACGCGACGTCAGGGCCATATGGTCACACAGCGAAAAAGCTCCTACCAGGCCTTCTTTCATGCGGTCAGCCGGTAAGATTTGCACGCCACGTTGCTGAAACACTGCCGCTGGCTGGCCAGTGACATCGCTGCCGTTGAGCAATACGCGCCCGGCAAGCGGGTGAAGTGTGCCCGCCAGCAGATGCAAGAGCAGTTGCTGACCACTGCCTTCCAGTCCAGCCAACCCGACTACCGTACCAGGTCGGATCGACAATGTAACGTCTTGCAACATCAGAATGCCCGCCCGCGCCGACACACACTCTAACTGCCACACTGGAGGGTTGCTGGTTGGCGGAAGTGTGATAGAAGGGGGTGTTTCATACAGCATCTGCAGCGAATGGCCAAACATCAGCCGCAGCAGATGCGCTTGAGCCTGGGGCATGGGCATCTGCCCTTCGCCCATCACCCGCCCGGCACGCAGCACACTGACTGTATCGCACAGGTTAGCAATATCATCAAGCTTATGCGACACAAACAACACTGTAGTGCCCTCAGACGCCATCTGGCGCAGGGCTGCAAACAGCGCCCTGACCTGGGCCGGGGTAATGCCCGTGGTCGGCTCATCGAGAATGAGTACACGTACACCACAGGCCAGCAGACGCATAATTTCCAACTGCTGGCGCTGGCCCACCGTCAGGCTGGCAAGCGGCGCATCTGGGGCCATTGCAAAGCCCAGATGCGCCGAAAACCGACCAAAAGCACGCCGCGCTGCCTTCATGTCAGGCAGCGCGGCACGGGGGCTGGCACAGTAGAAATTTTCCAGAACAGTAAAGGCTGGTATATCCAGGGGATCTTGATGGATCATACCGATGCCAGCATGCAGCGCCGCGGCTGGATTGCCCAGGCGTACCGGATGTCCATCCAGGCGTATCTCACCGGCGTCGCGGCGCAAAAAGCCCGAGAGCAACTTCATCAGCGTACTCTTGCCAGCACCATTCTCACCCAGGATACCGTGAATCTGTCCAGCCGCAAACTCCAGGCTGATACCGTCAGTCGCACGTACACTGCCAAAGGTCTTTATAAGGTTATGAATGCGGATATGCATAGTTGATACGTATCAGGACACCCTATGGCCCCTCTCCCCCCTGCCCCCCTCTCCCCGCTGGGGAGAGGGGGGTATCCACCTGGCGGTGTCACGCGGCGGCGAAGCCGCCGCGTGACACCGCCGACTCGTCTCCCCCTCCCCTTCCAGGGGAGGGGGTAGGGGGTGGGGTATCCAGCCTGGCACCGGCATCATCGAAAAAGTCTACACGTGAAAGGCCTCCGGCAGCCCTACAGTTGATGCGTATGGGGCCGGAGGCCCCCGCAAACCCCCAACATGTGATGCATCACTCAGCGGCACTCTGACCGACGATTCCCTCTAGCAGTTGTGGCGTATACCAGATCTGCTCATCACTGGCCTGCTCGCCCTCAGCCAGATAGACCGTACCGTCCTGGAAGTTCAATGGCCCGACAAACAGGTTAATACTCTCGTCGGCCAGACCGGTGATAAAGGTATCCAGCAATGTCTTATTCGCCTCACTCAAGCCGTCACCCGTAACAAAGCCAATCGCACTGGTATCAGGGTTGTTGATATCATCCCAGTTTGGTGCAACCCACTCCCACTGCGGTTCCCATGTGCCCGCCTGAATCGCCTGGAGTTGTTCAACATAACCCGGCCCCCAGTTGAAATAAGGCACGCCCAGACAAATATCAGGGGCTTGCTCACAGGCACCCTGGAAGTCATACGGCAGCGCATAGACCAGATTGCCAGCCTGGGTGGCCTTATTGGCCTCAATCAGCGCTTCGGTCGTATCGATGCCAGAAATAAGCACATCACTGCCATTATTGATAAAGTCGTTCGCAACCTGGGTTGGATCGAGGGTAATACCCGGAATATTAAACCAGAAACCGATCCAGGTAACCTCAAACTCCAGCGTATCAGCCGGTTTTTCTTCACGCAGATTATCCCAGCAATACTGAGCGCCCAGATACGCCGCGTTAACCAGGCGGCGCGTTTCGTCGTTAATCAACGGGCCAAGATACGAAATCTTGCCTGTCTCAGTCTGCAACGCCGCCGCACAGCCAGCCATCATCTTGCCATAGATCATGCGTCCCATCAGATTGCCCAGATTCGGCGGAGCTGCACCGGTCAACACATCATCGCCAGAGATATGCAAAAAGGGAATATCAGGATGCGCCAGCGCCGCTTCACGTGTACCATCTTTAAAGTCGTCCGAGTTGGTAATGATAAAATCGGCCCCCTGGCTCACCAGGTCATCGACTACCTGCTCGACCGTGATATTGGGCCGGTCAGCCGGATTAACCTTGTCGACATAGATAAACTGCGTGCCAGGAACATTCTCTTCGGCATAGAGCGCACCCTCGTAGTGGGCCTGACTCCAGCCAGCGTCGTTAAAGGGGCCAACCAGCACCATGCCAAAGATCAGGTCATCTTCCGCACCAGTCGTGGTTGGTTCAGGATCTGCCTCCGACGTGGCAGACTCAGTCGGGTCGGTATCTGTACTCTCCTCGGTCGGTTCGCTATCTGCACTCTCCTCGGTCGGTTCTTGCGTGGCCTCGGTGTCTGTGGGTTCAACCACAGCCGTTGTGGGGGTTGTTGTTTCACCAGTCGTACCAGTTGTACCACCACCGCACCCGGTTACAATCAGGGTCATCAGCAGGAGGAAAACCGGCAATAGCGTCAGGGTTCGTTTCATCTCATTTCCTTCTTACTCTAGAGACAACCAACAAAAAAAGACACGGGCCGACGCTAAGCGCCGACTTCCGTGTCGAAAAAAACCAGGTACGATACACCGGGGAATATCTGGATCAAAGCACAGAGCGTGTGAATGCACCGTGCAAAGCAGAAAAGCGTTCCAGAGTTATGCGGTATCCAGCAGTTCACTCTTTTTGAAACATGCTGTAGCTACAAAACAGCACCCCACCCCCGTGCAAGGTTGCTTTCCATGATTTGATTAACTTTGTGTTAAGAGGCAATGGCGAGTATATACCACAGTTCGCTGAATGTCAAGTAATTGTCTGGTTGTCTATGGTTGTCTGGTTATCACGGCGGGCGGCAATAGCAACAGGTTTTTTCCGTAGGGACGCGCTTCTGCGCGTCCGCAGGGCTCCTGATACGAAGAACATCCACACGGACAGGCAGAAGCCTGTCACTACTGATCTTATTGGGACGCGATCCGTTCAAAAACCCGATACCTGAAAGGGGCAGGCCCCCTGGCTAGAGGTGGTACAATAGCATTGCCAGGCACATTTGATACCGCTGGTTTATTCTCGACCAGGGTGACGCCTGTGGGATATGGGGGGCGGGGGCCTCCGGCTCCATACGCATCAACTGTAGGGCGGCAAGCCCCCAAACCCCTGCCGGGAGGCGTAACGGCATATGGGGCCTCCGGCCCCGCAAAAAAATGTTTTCGGTGTGGTGTGGCGGCAAAGCCGCCACACCACACCGAAAACACAAGAATCTTGGCGGGGCTACGCCCCGCCGCTAGCCGTGGAAGGCAGGAAGCTGCCTGCTCTACCGCATCAGGATGCGGTATAATTATGGGTAATGATAAGCTCCATAGGGCAGCAGGGGGTGAGGGCGTATCGCCCACCAGAAAGCTCTCGTGCAGGTCAGCCAGATTGTAATGAAGAAGACAGTCTAGAAAGCGTTACCAATGTCATCATCAGGCATAGAAACCCTGATAACCAGTGAGCAGAGCGATACACACCTGACAGACTCGTTCCGTTACGGCTGGCGCTATGTGCCGCGTGAACGGTCTGATAGATATGTTGACCTGGAACTGGTGTTATTGTGTATGCACCAGCATACTCTCTGTCTATCACCTGAGCCACCATGCCTATGCGTATTCTCTATGTAGCCAGCGGCATTCCCGTACCAGGAACTATCGGCGGTTCGACCCATACTCGTGAAGTTGCGCGTGGCCTGACGCAGCGCGGCCACGACGTTCATCTGGTTGCCGCTACCCACGAGGGTTGGGGTAGTCTGGCCGCTTTTACCCGCCCGGTCTCACAGATGCTCGATGGCTTTCATCTACACCACGTCGATGTGCCCAAACGTATTTCTTTCCTGGGCTTCCAGCCAATCTTACGCCTGGCACATGCCCTGCAACCCGATGTGATTATCGACCGGTACTATAACTTTGCCGGGGCGGGTGTCTGGGCCGCGCATCAGTTATATATTCCCTGTCTGTTAGAAGTCAATGCGCTGATGGTCGACCCGCCCGAGGTGACCAAGCGGCGCATCGACGATGCCCTGGGTGGGCCAATGCGCCGCTGGGCCGTGACGCAGTGTCGCTGGTCGGCACGCATTGTCACGCCCCTACATACTACGGTGCCGGATGTTATTCCACGGGACAAAATTGTAGAACTGCCCTGGGGAGCTGATGTCAAGCGCTTTGCTCCGCTCGACCCACCGCCCGACAGCAGCCGTCCGACGGTTGTCTTTCTGGGCACTTTCCGCCCCTGGCATGGCGCTGTCGATATGGTGCGTGCAGGGGCCTTGCTGCTGGCGAGTGGCTATGATTATAGCTTTGTCCTGATTGGCGATGGCCCCGAACGCCCGCAAGCCGAACGCCTGGCAGCCGCCTGGCCTGACCACTTCCGCTTCACCGGGGCAATGCCCTACGAACATCTGCCAGCCGAACTACAGCGAGCCAGTGTGGGGGTTGCCCCCTTTACCACTACGCCTCATGCCGCTCTACGTGCAGCGGGGTTCTTCTGGTCGCCGATCAAAATCTTTGAGTATATGGCCTCTGGCCTGCCTGTGGTGACAACGGATCTCCACCCTCTGAACACCATGATCCGTGAAGGTAGCGAAGGTGCTTTATTCCGCGAGAACGATGTAAGCGACCTGGCCGCCGCGATCGCCCGCGTGCTGGCTAAGCCAGCAGACACACGCGCTATGGGCCAGCGTGCCCGCGCTCGCGTGGTAGCCTACTATTCCTGGCAGCGCCACTGTGAAGCGTTAGAGCAGGTGTTGTGCGAAATACAGGTACCTGTTCACGATCGCGGGAGTGCCAGATGATCCAGTGATCCATTGATCCATGCGCAGCGCTACCAGCCAGCGACGGCTGGCAGCCACAGACAGAGCGAACTTCCGTTCCTCCGTGTCTCCGTGGTGCATGGGTTCCCCTACACGTGAACAGTTACAAATACAGTAGCGTTTGACATCCCCTACTGTTTTGCCGATAATCAAAGAGAGAACCTCAGGTAGTGCGGAGGCAAGCTTATGACTCTGCTCAATGTGAGCGGATTAACAAAATACTATGGCGCAGATCTGATCTTTAGCGAGGTCAGCTTCCAGGTAGCACGCGGCGATAAAGCCGCCCTGGTAGGTATTAACGGTGCAGGCAAGAGTACCCTGCTCAAGATCATCGCTGGCCTGGAACAGGCCGACGAAGGTCAGGTGCATCTCACCCGTGGAACGCGCATGGCTTATCTGGCCCAGGAAGTACGTTTTAGCGGTGAGCAGACCCTCTGGCAAGAAATGGAAGCCGCGTTTGCCTACCTCAATGAACTGCAAACGCAGATGCACGACCTCGAGCAGCGTATCGCTGATACCAGCGCATCGGACTGGGAAGTGCATATGGAACGCTATGGCGACCTGACTGCTCGCTTTGAGCATGCTGGTGGCTATGAGATGGAACATCGCATCAAGCGTACATTACATGGCCTGGGCTTTGTCGAATCGCAACATCATCAGTTGTTGTCGCAGTTTAGTGGCGGTCAGAAGACCCGTGCGGCCCTGGCGGCGACGCTCCTGTCTGACCCGGATCTGCTGCTGCTCGACGAGCCAACCAATCATCTTGACCTGGATGCACTGGAATGGTTAGAGGGCTTCCTCAAGCAGTGGGACGGCACGCTGCTGGTTATTTCGCACGACCGTTATTTTCTCGATAAAGTGACGCAACGTACCTTCGAGATAGGGTCGGGTACGCTGGAAGACTATCCAGCCGCCTATAACCGCTATCTGGAACTGAAAGCCGAACGGCTGGAGCGGCGTATGAAGGAGTATGCAGCCCAGCAAGAATATATTGCCAGAACCGAGGAGTTTATTCGCCGTTATAAGGCCGGTCAGCGCAGCCGCGAGGCACAGGGCCGCGAAAAACGTTTGAACCGCTTGAAAGAGCAAAGTTTGCTCACGCGCCCCAAAGAGCCGGGCAAACTTAAGCTCTTCCTGGAAAGCCAGTTGCGCAGCGGCGAGTTGGTACTGGCCCTGGATGGGCTGGTGGTTGGCTATGAAAACCGCGGCCAGAATGGTGTGAGCGGGGCGCCGCGCGTATTGCTGCATGCCGATGAAATGGAGCTGCATCGGGGCGAACGGGTAGCCTTGATGGGGGCCAATGGCAGCGGCAAAACCACGCTGCTACGCACAATTACCGGCGAGCTAAAGCCGTTACGCGGCCATCCGCAACCAGGGCATAAAGTGGCGATTGGCTACTATGCGCAGGGCCACGATGCCCTGAATATGGACGCAACCATCCTCGACGAGATCCGGCGAGTTGCGCCAACGCTAGAGGAAACCCGCGCCCGTACATTATTAGGCCGCTTTTTGTTTAGCGGTGACGATGTCTTCAAGCGTGTGGGCGATCTGAGCGGTGGTGAGCGCAGCCGTGTAGCCCTGGCGCAACTGACCCTGCTGCCTGGTAACTTGCTCGTGCTAGACGAGCCAACCAATCACCTGGATATTGGCGCCCGCGAGGCGCTTGAAGGCGTGTTGAATGAGTATCCAGGTACCATTCTGTTTGTTTCGCACGACCGGTACTTTATCGATGCCCTGGCCGACAAGCTCTGGATTGTGCAGAATGGCCGCCTGGTTGAGTTTGTGGGCAGCTATAGCGACTATATGGCTAGCCTGGAAAATCGTGCTTCCATGCCCAACCAGCGATCATCGCCGCCGCAACGTCAACCAGCCCAGGACACCCCATCGGCTGCCGCAGATAAGCAGCGTAAGAAGCGCCTGGCCGCGATCGAGTCGGAAGTAGCCACATTAGAACAGGAATTAGCCCGCCTGCAGGCCGATCTGGAGGCTGCCAGCGCAGCTCAGGATGTTGCTAAAATCAGTAAGCTGGGAGCGCAGTACGCAGAACTGGAAGCAACCCTGAATCAGCGCTACGAAGACTGGGCTGATCTAGCAGCATGACCAGCATGTTTGATCAGGCTTACGCAGAAATCTATGACGTGATCGGCCAGTCTGCTTTTTCGATGCGCATGGCCAGCCAGGTTTTGCAATGGATCGACATACAGAACAACAATCATACCCCCCATCCTTTGCGTGTACTTGACCTGGCCTGCGGCACGGGTGCGGCTGCGCGTGTATTTGCCCTGGCTGGCTGTCAGGTTGTCGGTGTTGACCTATCCCAGGCAATGATCCACCAGGCCCGCTGTATAGCCGAACGGGCCGGCCAGTCAATCATCTGGCTACACAGCGATATACGCCAACTCACCCCGGCATGGCTCAGCGAACAGGGCATTCAGGCTCCATTTGATCTGATAACCTGTTTCAATGGCCTGCCATATCTGCGCGAAGATGATGATATGCTCCAGGTCTGCCTGAGCGCCGTACGTCTGCTTCAGCCGGGGGGATACTACATCTTTGATCTGACCGACGAGGTCATCTTTACCACCGAGGACACCACTGATCGGGTTTTGTATAGTACGAACGACTATATGGTGTACCAGCGTCTGAGCTATGATGTACAGCAGCGTCAGGGCCAGCGCCGCACGGGCTGGTTTACGCGTGAAATCGACCGCTGGTGGCGCAGCGAGGAAACGCACCTTGAACGTTGTTGGCGCGAACAGGACGTACAGGCCGCCGTACAGAGCGTAGCTCCAGGCTTTCAGATCGTCACGCGCCTGCACACCGATCGCGATCCGATTAATCAGTTCGATCAATGTACGGTCTACTTTATGCAGTTGTCTATTCCGTGACACGCATTCCGCATTCGTCCTTCTGCCCCCGCCCCTTGCAGGGGTGGGGGCAGAAGGATGCCCCGTTCCCCCCTCTTCCTGAGGGCGTATCATCTCATTACCCACACGTGTATCGTATCCTGATTGGGTAGAGCAGGTAGCTTCTCGTCTTTCACGGATACCGGCGGGGCTGCGCCCCGCCAGGATTATCGTGTGGTCGGTGTGGTGGGCGGCAAAGCCGCCCCACCACACCGACCACACTTTTTTTGCGGGGGCCGGAGGCCAGAATTATGGTAGATCATACTCCAGTGCAGACCAGAACTGATCCGCAATAACCATATGTCCCTGGCGATTGGCGTGAATATCGCCAATCAGAACATTGGTATAAGTATACGCCCGGCCAGCGCCAAAAGGCGCATAGGTATCAGCAACCGCAACCCCGCGCCGTTCCGCCTCGACCCGGATCACACTATTCAGGCGCTCAACCCAGTACGCTTCACTGGCTGCATCGTTAGGATCACCACCATAGGGATTATAGTAGGTCATCACCGCAATATCGGCACGGCCCTGCGTCGTATGCTGGAGCATATCCAGAATAAGGGCCAGATTAGCCCCGACCGCCTCGACAACGCGGAGGCGAGCTTCAGGCGTATCCTCTGTAACCGCCCGCAAGTCATTGCCACCAATATCGAGCGTAATCGGACTGACACGCCGACCCGCGGCCCACTCATTTTCAATCAATGCCTGTGCCTGAGGTAATTGCCGCTGGACAAACGACGAACTGGTTTCACCCGGGACAGATAGGTTCACCAGTTCGATGGGGGCCAGATCAAACAACCGCGCCTGCAACAGTGCCGGGTAGCTTTGCGTATCCGGATTTTCCAGCGTAGCACCCCATGCCAGCGAATCGCCCAGAGCCAGATAGACACCGCCAGGCCCAACCGGGGCATAGTCACGTCCCGATGCAACCGGGTAGCGCTCGCCCCATAGCAGCAAGCCAGCCACCAGCAATATACCCACCAGCGCCCCGATCAGCAGATATGGCCGTAACTGTTTCGATCGTATACTCATGTTTCAAAGCCACTTTATAATGTTGGCAAAAAAAAACCAGAGCCTCTGCATAAGCAGAGGCTCTGATATTTCAGACAAGGGCATCACCGTGGTGTCACCTTAACGGGTTTCACCAGCGGTGATACCCATACGCTCATTACTATTCATGGGCATCACCTCCTTCATGCCTGGACGGCGCAAGAGATTTTGTATGTGAACAATATACACGAGAGATAGTCACTCTGTCAAGGTGCCTGGATTACAAAAATAGACTATGTTTCATCCTCGACAGCATCGGCAGGCGTGGCCTCGACACCCGGCGCAGGCAAAAGTGATGGAATAATCAACGTCTGACCAGCTTGCAGATCGTTTGGATCAGTCAAGCCATTGGCTGCCAGCAGTTCATCGACAGTGGTATTAAATATTTCCGCCAGACTCCCCATCGTATCACCAGCCTGTACCACATACAAACCAGCCGGGGTTGGCGAGGGGCGCAGTTGGCCAGCCAGCACCGTAGCGGTAGCCTCAATATCCAGCGTTGGTGCCGGGGTAATATCCAGAACCGCTGGTGACGTTGGCAGATTCGTCTGGGGAGGAGTTGGCGGCGCACACGCAGTCAACCAGCCAATTGCAACAATCAACACACCACAGCTAGCAAGCCAGCGTACACCACAGCGTTGACCAATAGCCTGAACGATTTTCTTCACCAACACCTGCTCCCCTCCTCTGGCATAATCGAATGCCTGTACGCGACAGGATTGTAGCAACACCACGTGCCTGTGTCAACAGGCATAGCTAATTGAAACGTTTTGACAGTGATCTAGCTCCATGCTATACTCAAAACGAACGATAGAATGTTCTCATCCAGAGCGGTGGAGGGATCGGCCCGCAGAAACCGCGGCAACCCCACAATCAGTGCATAGCAACAAGGGATATATTCTACGTAGTCAGGCTGACTACGCTACACTGATTACGGAAGGTGCTAACTCCGGCAGCGTTCCGCTGACAGATGAGGGGTGCGGAAAATCATCGGGCCAGACCCGAACGAATGACGCAACACGCTACCTCTCATCCTTAGATGAGAGGTATTTTCATGGCTGAACAGGCCCGGTCTCCGCAACGCACAGATGAACAACCTGACCGTGATAACCCGGCCCCCGATCGAATGCCGTATACTGGCATCTCGACCGCCGCCGTCCACGCTGGTGAACGGCGTACGCGTGCCCACGATGCGATCACAACACCGATTGTGCAGTCTTCTACCTATACTTTTTCCAGTACCGCCGAACTGATCGATTATCAGGAAGGCCGGATCGAGCGCGAAGAGTATGGTCGCTATGGCAATCCCACCGTACGCGTCGCCGAAGAAAAACTCGCGGCTCTCGACGGCGGCGATCAGATCGCCACCGCCGCCTTGCTCTGCGCATCGGGCATGAATGCCGTTGTTACCGTTCTGTTATCCATGCTCCCTGGTGGCAGTCACCTGGTTTTAACCGATGACTGTTATCGTCGTACACGCCAGTTTGTGCGTACACTTTTACAACGCCTGGGCGTAGAACATACGGTTGTACCAGCGGGAGACTATAGCGCATTAGAAAACGCAATCCGCCCGGAAACACGCCTGATTCTAAGCGAATCACCTACGAACCCGTATTTGCGCGTAGTAGATATGCCGCGCCTGGTCGCAATTGCCAGAGAGCATCGCATCAAAACGGTGATCGATGCCACATTTGCAACACCCTACAATATTCGCCCACTGCTCTATGGGATCGATCTGGTGATCCATAGCGCCACCAAGTATCTCGGTGGGCATAACGATCTGCTGGCTGGCGCGATTATCGGTCGCCCCCCTATTATTGCGGCGCTGCGCGAGGCACAGGGCGTTATGGGTGGGGTGTGTGATCCTCATAGTGCCTATCTCTTGCTGCGTGGGTTGAAAACGTTTGCCCTGCGGATGGAACGGCATAACGCGAATGGGCTGGCAGTGGCGCGTTTCTTGTGTGAACATCCACGCATTACGCGTGTTCACTACCCGGCCCTGCCGGATCATCCTGATCATGAGATTGCCGTAGCGCAAATGCGTGGCTGGGGTAGCGTGATTTCTTTTGAACTGGACGGTACACTGGAACAAACCAGTGCCTTTATTGATCGCCTGCGCCTGCCTTATATTGCGCCTAGCCTGGGTGGGACCGAGAGTCTGGTTGAACAACCGGCGTTGATGAGTTATTACGAGTTAACCACCGAAGAACGGCTGGCTGTCGGTATTCGCAATAATCTGGTACGGCTGGCATGTGGCATCGAGGACGCAGAAGATCTGATAGCCGACCTGGCTCAAGCTCTGGATGTGTAGGGGCGGTAGGGCCATGGATATAATCAACCAGAACAGGCTATAGAGCTTTCTTGGTCCCTACGTTCTGATTTTGATACCATCTGGAGTCTCTATGTATAGTACCCTTCAACGCCGCCTGGCAGCCGGTCAGATTGTTGTGACTGGGGAAATTGCGCCACCTAAAGGCGCTGATCGCGCATCCCTGGAAAAGCTGGCTGGCAATCTGCGTGAGCATGTCGATGCGATTAATTTAACCGATAACCAGCGCGGTACAGCCCGTATGTCGGCCCTGGGGGCTGGCATTATTGTACGCCAGCTTGGTATCGAGCCAATTGTGCAGATGACCTGTCAGAATCGTAATCGTGTGGCTTTGCAAGCCGATGTGCTGAGTGGTTCAGCTCTGGGTGTTACGAACTTTCTCTGTATGACTGGTGATAATCCCCGCATTGGCGATCATCCCGACGCTAAAAGCGTGCTGGATCTGAATTCCTTCAAGTTGCTGGGCACCCTGCGCAAGATGCGCGATGAGGGTTGTTTTTTGTCTGATGTGGAACTGAAACAGCCGCCAACTTTTTTCCTGGGGGCGGTGGCTAATCCGAATATCGAACGGGCCAGGCGGCTTGAACGCAAAGTAGAGGCCGGGGCCGAGTTTATCCAGACCCAGATTATTTTTGATATCGAGCGGTTTCGTCAGTGGATGGAAGATGTGCGCGCCGCCGGGTTGCATAAGGCCGTTCATATTCTGGCAGGTGTATTGATTCTACGCTCGGTGAAGTCGGCTACTTTCCTGCGCGATAGCTTGCCTGGTATCGTTATGCCCGAAGCTGTGATTACCCGCATGCAACAGGCTGCCGATCCAGTACACGAGGGTGTACACATGGCTGCCGACCTGGTTCAAGAGTTGCTGAGTATCGAAGGAGTGGCTGGTATTCATCTTATGTCTATCGGATGGACGCGGGCTATGCCCTGGGTGGTCGAACAGGCCGGGTTGCTCCCCCGTCCACCTGTACCGGACGAATGCCTATGATTACCGTGCTGCATCTGGCCGATTTGCATATCGGTGTTGAAAATTATGGTCGCATTGACCCGGTCAGTGGTTTGCATACGCGCTTACAAGATTATCTGGCCCGGCTTGATGAGGCTATCGATATTGGCCTGGACGCAGGGGTCGATCTGGTTTTGATCGCAGGCGATATTTATAAGAACCGTACCCCTAATCCCACCCATCAACGCGAGTTTGCGCGTCGCATCGGGCGATTACGTATGGCTGGCGTACCGGTTTTTATTCTCACGGGCAATCATGATATCTCGCCCTCGCTGGGCCGCGCTCATTCTGTCGAGATTTTTGGCACGCTGGAGATCGAGGGCGTAACAATTGCAGACCGTCCCTGTCTGCATACGCTGCACACAGCGCGTGGCGCACTGCAGATTATTGCCGTGCCATGGGTGACACGCCATGCATTGATGACCCGTGAAGAGATGCGCCTGGCTTCGTTTGGCGAGATAGAAGCCGAGTTACGCAAACGGGTTGAGCGCTTTATTGAGAGTACCGCAGCCGAGATCGATGCGTCTTTGCCAACTATTCTGGCTATGCATGGCACAGTCGATGGGGCACAGGTTGGGATCGAGCGGAGCATTACCTTAGGCCAGGATCTGGTGCTGTCGCGGGGGATGTTGACGCAGCCCGGTATCGATTATGTGGCCATGGGTCATATTCATAAGCATCAGTCGCTGGGAGAACATCCCCCGATCGTGTATCCCGGCAGTATTGAACGGATTGATTTTGGTGAACGCGATGAGGATAAAGGCTGCGTTCTGGTCGATCTACACAAGGGCGCAACCAGCTGGCGCTTCCAGAAGTTAGCCGCACGCTCGTTTGTGAGTATCGAGGTGGATGTACGCAACAGTAGCACACCGCAAGAACGGGCCGCCCAGGCGATCGCTCGGCAAGATGTGCGTCAGGCTGTGGTACGTGTGGTGATTAAGGCCGCACAGGAACAGACTGCCAGTTTGCGTGAGGAACCGCTACGCGAACAGTTAAACGCACAGGCAGCTTTTTTCATTGCCACGATCGCAATTGAGGTCGAACGCGACGTGCGCGGACGTTTTGCCAATGCCGAGCAAGAATTATATGCTGGATTGACGCCACGGCGCGCCCTGGAACTCTATTTGCAGGCGAAGCAGACCGATCCTGATCGTATCAGTACCTTGCTGGCCGCCGCCGATGAACTGCTGGCCGATATAGCGTAGGAACAGATCGCAAATCGCCCCTGCCCTCCTCATCCTGATGCGGTAGAGCAGGTGGCTTCCCGCCTTCTACGGGTACCGGCGGGGCTGCGCCCCACCAAGATTATCGTGTTGTCGGTTTGGTGTGGCGGCTTTGCCGCCACACCAAACCGACAACACTTTTTTTTGCGGGGGCCTCCGGCCCCGCTTGCCCCACGTATGGGTCATGCATAGCCCTAACGGGGAGAGGGGGGCAGGGGGAGAGGAGCCATGGGGTGGCCTGACGCCATTCATCACAAAAACCTACTCTTGTGATCCCATCTTCCCTCACCCCATCACCTCTTGCCTGTACCATGCCCAGAAGCGCTCCAACCCCTCTGAGATAGTTGTTTGAGGATGATATCCCAGCAAGTGGCGGGCCTTTGTGGTATCCGCATAGGTTATGGGCGGGTCAGTTAGGGGCAGCGGGACTGCGTTGACGATAGCGGTATGGCCTGTGAGTTGCTCTAACACATCGACAAACTCGCGCAGCAATACTGGCTTTGAATTACCCAGATTGATAATCTCGTATGCCAGGCCTGCATCAAGGGCTGCGATCACACCAGAAATGATATCATCAATATAAGTATAATCACGATAGAGTTGCTCACCCCCATTAAACAGAGTGATCGGCTGGTTGTGGATCATTTTATCGACAAACAGGTAGGGGGTCATATCCGGGCGCCCACGTGGCCCATACACGGTAAAGAAGCGCACCACGGTTACTGGCATGCCATACAGTCGATGAAACGTATACGCCAGCACTTCACTAGCCTTCTTACTGGCGGCATAAGGTGAGAGCGGACGATCAGTCGAATCAGTTTCTTCAAACGGCAACTTCTGGGTTTCGCCATACACAGATGACGTCGAAGCAAATACAAAACTCTGCACATGATACCGCTGTGCAATATTGAGCAGTGTGACCGTTCCACCAATATTGACCGACTCATACAGGATTGGATTCTCTATCGAAGGACGCGGCCCGGCCATAGCAGCCAGATGAGCGACCCGGCGGGGTTGATGAGTAGCAAAGATCTGTTCCATAACATCTGTGTCGCGGATGTCGGCTTCAATCACGGTACAGTGTGGGTGCTCGCGTGCATGAGCAATATTGCGATGTTTACGCGCCGGGTTATAGTATGTATTAAAATTGTCGACACAGATGACTCGTTCACCCCGTGCTAACAGTGCTTCAACCAGATGACTGCCGATAAAGCCTGCACCACCCGTAACCAGATATGGCATTGATCAGGACTCCTTTGTAAAGCGCACAGCATGTTGCGCTTCTACTGAACGGTTAAAAGTATTATATACCGCAAGGAATGCCGAAAAGCCTGAAACAGGAGAGCAGGACAGACTGATAACAAAATATTCAGCCAGTATCTGATTATGCGTCGAATAGGCACGTGTACCATCACTTGATCGAGGATATAGGGACTGAAGAATGAATAGATTTACCTCTGCGTTCGATCAGATCAATCGGATTAATCCCGGTCAGCACACCCTGTTGCAGGGCAAATTTATAGAACGAAGATATCAGCGACAGACGCTGGTTAAATGTTGAGAACGATGCCCGTTCCTCACTCTGATCAGTATGCAGAACCTGGCGGCGTGTCGCCCAGAGGCAGGCGATCTCGGCGACACGCTGAGGGTCGCTGTCAAAGTCCAGATGAGCTATATGCAGGGCCGTGCGAAAACTAGACATAATACTGCTATACGTACGCCGGGTACTGGCACTACACGAGCGGTGGGTTTTGCGCTCGAGCCAGAGTATTATCGCCTGGTCAAGGGGCGTTTCCAAGGAATTGAACAACGCCTGACTAGCGACCTCTGATTGATCATCGTTATAGGCATAACGTAATGTATTCGGATCAACATTGCGCACTATACTATCGTCGAGTGTAAGAATGCGAATATTGTGGCGTGAGATCCCGGTGACACGTGCCCGGCGCTTTGTACCATCATCACGCAGCCATAGCACTATATCGCGCCGCCGATACGGATGCGGCATTGGAATAGCACGATAGGTAATCTTCCGGCCATTCGTGGACACTGGTTCTACATCCCCAGCTCTATACAGATCCGCAAGGATCTGCCCGGCAAGACTGTCCGCTTCGACAGTCAGAGAGCCTTCCTGATCCAGACTCTGACGAATAGTCGCTGTCAGACCGGGTTCGTTTTTCATTGTTGTGTTGCCTGTGTGTGAGATATTATGGCATGTGGTATTCTTAAACACGTCTATTTTACATGACAGACTTAAACAAACATAAACACATTGAATTCACTTAGTGATAAATTAGTCATTAGGCTAAATTCTTATCCTAAAAAGAGCTTATAAGCTGGATTATGATTTTCGTCCCAATACCGATAGCCTAATGCATCGAGAAAAGCCTGCCATGCACACATTTCATACGCAGGCACCTGTACCCCCACCAGAATACGTCCATAGTCAGCGCCGTGATTGCGATAGTGAAACAGGCTGATATTCCAGTTCGGGCTCATAGAGCTAACAAACTTCATTAATGCGCCAGGGCGTTCGGGGAACTCAAAGCGATAGAGCAGTTCATCACGGGCCAGGGCCGAATGACCACCAACCATGTGACGAAGGTGCAACTTGGTCAGTTCATCATCGGTGAGATCGAGCGTCTGAAAGCCCTGTGCAGCAAACAGTTCGCGCATTCTAATCGCATCAGCGCGGTTCTCGATCTGTATCCCCACAAAAATATGTGCTTCGTGGGCATCGGCAATGCGGTAGTTAAACTCTGTCAGGTTACGTGCGCCAATGCATTCACAGAATGCACGGAGGCTTCCAGGCTTTTCAGGGATGGCAACCGCAAAGATGGCTTCCCGACGTTCGCCCACCTCGGCGCGTTCAGCCACAAAACGCAGTCGATCAAAGTTCATATTGGCCCCGCAGGCAACCGCTACCAGCGTCTCTCCTTGAATACGTTCCCGTTCGACATAGGCTCTGGCCCCGGCAATAGCCAGGGCACCTGCCGGTTCGAGGATCGATCGTGTATCCTCGAATACATCTTTGATTGCGGCACAAATATCATCTGTGCCCACCAGAATGATGTCATCAACATACTGCTGACACAGGCGAAACGTTTCTTCCCCCACCTGCCGTACAGCCACGCCGTCGGCAAACAGGCCAACTTGCGGCAGGCGCACACGGTAGCCCGCCTTGAGCGACTGCGCCATTGCATCGGCGTCGACTGGCTCTACACCGATTAGCTTGATATCAGGGCGCAACCGCTTCACATAGGCGGCGATGCCCGCGATTAACCCCCCACCCCCAATTGCTACAAACAGGGCATGGATCGGCTGCTGGTACTGGCGTAGAATTTCCATGCCAATGGTGCCCTGCCCGGCAATCACATCCGGGTCGTCAAACGGGTGAATAAAGGTCAATCCTTGCTCGGCTTCGATCCGGCGAGCACAGGCATAGGCATCATCGTAGGTTTCACCATACAATATAACTTCGGCCCCCCGGCTACGCACAGCCTCGATTTTGACCTGTGGCGTCGTCACGGGCATAACGATCACTGCACGGGTTCCCAGATGACGCGCAGCCAGGGCCACTCCCTGCGCATGGTTGCCCGCCGATGAGGCAATCACGCCACACGCCAGCAGATCCGCTGGCAAGTTGACCATCTTGTTATAGGCGCCCCGCACTTTGAAGGAGAAGACCGGTTGCATATCTTCACGTTTGAGCAGAAGGTTGTTCTGGAGCCGCGCCGACAGGTTTGAGGCCAGTTGCAGGGGGGTTTCTTCGGCTACATCGTACACACGTGCCAGTAAGATACGTTCGAGATATTCAGAATGCATGAAGGTGACCAGTTTGCTTTATATACTTCTTTCTACCAGGCGGCATTATACGCTATTCTGGCCCAATGCAGAAATTCCTGGTACCTGTTCACGTGTGGGGGAAACCAGTTACCACGGAGGATAGATAACGTGTAGCCCTGGTCACATGGCCAGGTTTTTGACATAATGCAGGTGGTACAATTAATTAATGTCATACTAAGAGGTATGCGGTCGTTCATGCAACGGCTGGGATGCGCCCGATGACATATCTGGTTTATAAACCCACCACGTAACTCGTAAGGTTAAAATAAGCGTATCAACTGTACTGAGACTCGCGCAGGTACTATGATGTATTGGGAGGTGACAACGATGTCTGCCAGAACTGAACAAAAAGAAGCTATCCGACGCAAAGTACTTATTCCATTAGACGGATCCGAATTCAGTCGACATATTTTCTCGGCGGTAAGTAATCTTATCGATCCGCAGAAGCACACGCTGATTTTGCTGCGTGTCGTACCCATTCCGCACTTTATGAATGATACGACTCCGCCCATAGTATCACCAGCGTATCCCTATGGATGGTATCTTGCGACACAGCCACACGAAGGCCAACGTACAACTCCGACATTATCAGAGTTGGAAGAGAGCCAGCGTAGCGCCATCAAAGATGAACTTTTACGTTACCAGTACCAGATGGAGGAGCATGGCTATCATGTGTTGACGGCGGTACGTTTTGGCGAAGCGGCCCGCGAGATTATCGATTATGCGAAATCTGCGGATGTAGATATGGTAGCAATGGCAACGCATGGTCGCAGCGGGTTGATGCATCTGCTTATGGGCAGTGTTGCCGAACAGGTACTGCACCGGCTCACGGTGCCGATCTTGCTGCTACGCCCGGAACCCGTGTCCGTCATGAACGAGCAAGCTGAATATGAAGCCCAGAGTGTCTAATAGAGAGATCAGATAGACGTTAGACAAATGCTTTTTGGAGTGCGGCAGCCGTGCTGCCGCACATGCGGGAGCATAGCTCCCGCAGTCCAAATCTGGCAAAAGCGGATGTGCTTCCAACTGCGTATATATCTCGGCAATTGAATTGCATCAAGGTCACGCAGAATGCTTTTCTCCAGAATCAACAATCGCTCGTTCATAGACTTTTTCCCCACCCTCCGCAACCGCATGCAAATAGCACCAGCCAGGGGGCGCAGATCAACGTAACGTCTCAATGCTCGTTCGAGAACCCGCCCGAAAGCACTCTCAACCTCGATGCACTCACCCACCAGCGCCAGATCAATATCCGAATCCCACCGAAAGCGTCCTGGTTGCAGCAGAAAACCAAACAGATAGACAGACTGGATAGTGGGAAACTCGGCAGCATACTGCACTACACAGGCACGCACCTGTTCAATGCAGTGCTGGCCTCTTCTTCACGCCGGGCACGTCGCTCTGTTTCACGCTTCTATCGAATTGTTCCTGCGTTGCCATCTGACGAGTGATATTTTCAGCAATCAATATTTGTGCCGCAATATTCGCCAGCGTCTGGCTCCGTCACCTGAAGCATGCCCTGAGCCATGCCCTGAGCGCAAGCGAAGGGGCAGTCGAAGGGGAGACGGTCTCCGCGCCGTGGGAATACTGGAGACAGACAGTAGAAGGAGTCTTTTTATGATAAGTCCGATCAAACGCATAGTTTGCATATCCACCGCGTAACTCTGATTACTATCATGAGTATCTCCGATCAAAGAAGCAGAGGAGCATATAATGAACTTCAATGGAACCGCCCGGCAAGTCTGGGTCTTCATCAACGAAGATGACCATTGGGAGGGCCAACCGCTTTATCTGGCTCTGCTGGAAACCCTTAAACACAATGGATGTTCCGGCGCAACAGTGCTGCGTGGCATCGCCAGCTATGGCATCCACAGTCTAATCCATACCACGACGCTGGTCGAGGTTAGTAGCCACTTACCAGTTGTGGTAACGTTTGTCGACCGGGCTGATCGTGTAGCACACCTGCTGCCCGAGATCCGACGCATGGTGCCGGAAGGATTAATTACCATCACGCCCATCGAGGTGATCCAGGCAAGTCACCGTGCCGTCGGGCCGTTCCCGCCCCATCTGACTGTTGCCGAAGTGATGACCCGCGACGTAGCCTGGGTAACGCCAGCTACTCCGGTAGCGCAGGCCGTTGCGCTCTTGATCGAACGTGAGTTAACCGCGCTGCCTATTCTAGATCACCGGCAGCGCGTTGTGGGCATGATTACCGATGGTGATCTGTTGACACGTGGTTGTAGTGAGTTACCTGTGGATCTGCAACGTGAACTTCCGCCCGAAGATCGCGCCGTCTATGTCGATAATCTGATCAACCACCCCCGGTCTGCCGCCGATCTGATGACACCTGAGCCGATCACCCTGCCAGCTACCAGCACACTGGCACGTGCCGCAGCCATAATGGTAGAAACCAACCTCAAACGCCTGCCAGTCGTTGATGATCAAGAGCGGCTGGTTGGTATCGTTAGCTATGCCGACCTGCTGCGTACCGTGGCGGATGTTGTCACTGGCAAACCCGCTGCAAACATAGCAGATGTGGCCGGGAGCGCTACAACGGTGGGCGCTATTGTGCTGCGCGATATCCCCAGCGTGCATCGGGATACCCCCCTGACCGAAGCCCTCGACCGGTTACTGCTTACCGAAGAACGACGCGTCGTAGTGATTGATGACCGCAACCGACCGGTGGGAATTATTACCGATGGCGATGTGATGCGGCGGGCGGCGCATAAGGTTGAGCCAGGCACCCTGCGCCGCCTGGCTGCCTGGTTTGGTGGAGGCACACGCCCGGTCGAACTGGGCATCGAGGCCCATGGGCGCACAGCCGCTACTGTTATGACCAGCCCTGTCCTGACAATCACACCAGATGAATCGATCACCGAGGCAGTACGCCGGATGATGAGCCACCATGTCAAGCGTCTACCAGTGGTTGATGCAGATGGCTGCCTGGTTGGACTGGTTGGCCGGGCCGAAGCATTGGCGGCCCTGTGTCGGCCAACCCTGGCAGCACCTGAAGAATTTGATGATGGGCCGGTTATTTAACGTGTCGATACAGCACATGTGCTGTACACAGAATCATACGTCTTGTGGTATCATATGCATACCAATCCGTTATGCGTTGCCTATACACATAGAAATGAAAATAGAAGCACACACCGGCACGATGCCGGTGCTACATGCCTATTTTCACATTAGCCCTCCATGCGCCGAGGGCGCACACCGCCGGGATGAAAAGGGCTTGTAGGGGCGACCGGCCGGTCGCCCCTACCGTCCATCGGCTATTTTCACATCAGTTCGCCATACGGCTGCGCCGCACATGGTCGGCATGAAAATGGGCGTCAGCACCGGCAGGATGCCGGTGCTACATTCTATTTTCACATTAGACATGGTTTCAGACTGACCAATTGTACTGTACATATCACAGACAAATTGGTCGCGTGAGTCACCCCACCCCCTGGCCTCCGCCCCGTGCAGGGTTCAGGGGCGGACAGAAAATGTGTTCGTCTCGCGCACACTGCATGGGAATGCGGTTCGCCCCCTCTCCCAACATGGGAGAGGGGGCCGGGGGGTGAGGGTCACTCCGCGTCTGGATGGGCTATCTGCCCATCGCTCGCGCAAACGGTTCTGTCCACCCTTCAAGCGTGCAGGGGCGGGGGAACCGGACGGGGCATCTGGGCGGCACACTCGCCGAGTGTGCCGCCCGGACGCCCCATCTCCCCCTCTCCCTCAGGGAGATGGGGCGAGAGCGTATCACCCACCAGAAAGCTAGCGTGCAGGTCAGACAGATGGTAACGTATCCACGGAACCAAGGCTTAGCTCATCATGCGCCAGGGGCGCACACGGTCGGGATGAAAAGGGTCGGGTAAGGGCGAGTGGCCGGTCGCCCTTACCCATCGCTGGAATACCCACCGGCAAAATGCCGGTGCTACCATATTTTTACATCAGGTGATCCATGAGTCGAATTGCCACAACATTTGCCAGCCTGCGGGCCAGGCATGCAACAGCCTTAATGCCATATCTGACGGTCGGGTTTCCGCAACGTGACAGCACACTTGACCTGGTGCCAGCTATGGTAGCTGCCGGTGCTGATATGTTTGAACTGGGAGTGCCCTTCTCAGATCCACTGGCCGATGGGGCCACGATCCAGCGTGCAACACACCGTGCGTTGCAGAATGGCGTCACTTTTGCATTTTGCCTGGAGACAGTAGCTGCCCTGCGTAAACGCCACGTGCAGGTGCCACTGCTACTGATGGGCTACTATAATCCGCTGTTACGTTATGGCATCGAACGAGCCTGTGCCGATATGGCTGCGGCTGGCGGCGATGGCTGGATTATCCCTGATGTCCCGCCCGAGGAGGCCGAGATCCTCCATCGCCAGGCGAGCGCACACGGCCTGGACTTGATCATGTTTGTGGCCCCCACTACACCAGACGAGCGCATTACCCGGATTGTCACCCTGGCCAGTGGTTTTGTCTACTGCGTTTCACTCACCGGTGTCACCGGGGCACGCAGTGACATGGCCCATGATCTGGAGGCATTCCTGGGACGTATTCGACGTCAGACCGATTTGCCCCTGGTGGTAGGTTTTGGCATCAGCAACGCCATGCAAGTTGCCCGAGTTGGTAAAGTCGCCGATGGAGCGATTGTTGGGAGTGCATTGATCAGCCATCTTGCTGATCTGCCCGCCGATCAGCTTACAACCGGCGCATCTGCTTTTATCCGTAGCTTATGCTCTGGTCAGGAAAAGCAATCCTGAAATAGACGGGCTATGGTTGTGTTCTCATGTACATATATTGTGATATTTAGAACAGATTATTTTTGTAACCTCACACCGTATACTCTAGAGCATACACCATTGCCCTTCGGTATGATAAGGCAGCGGACGCCTATACAATGACTTCGCCGAGGAACCAGGCTCACCACGGGGTTCCCCAGGGTCTACAGGTGTGCCTGGATGTATGTTTGTAAAAACTGTCACAAAACGTTACTCACCCAGAAAGGAAGGGTAAGCATGGTAACACTCAAAGATGGGAATATGCCTAGTCGCGAGGAAGCCGCGAAGAAGAGCCGCGGACTTGAAGGCATTGTAGCAGCCCAGACCGGTATCAGCTATATTGATGGCGAGCGGGGGCGGTTGTTCTACCGTGGCATGGATATCAATGATCTGGCCGCCAATTCGACCTTTGAAGAAACAACCGCCCTGCTCTGGTATGGTCGGTTGCCAACCCGTACACAGTTGGATCGTTTTTGTCAGAAGTTTGCCGAAAATCGCCTTGTTCCTAATGATGTTCTTTCTATTCTGTTGTCGCTGCCCAAGAAGACGTCGCCCATGGGGGTGCTACGCACGGCTGTTTCGGTTATGGCCACCTACGACCCCGATGAAGGCAATAATTCGCTAGAGGCCAATGTCAACAAGTCGGTGCGGTTGACCGCTTCGATGCCAACCGTGGTGGCCGCATGGGAGCGGATTCGCAATGGTTTGTGGCCGGTAACGCCCAGTACCGAACTGAGCCACGCTGCAAACTTTCTGTATATGCTGACGGATCGTGTACCGACCGAGACGGAAGCCAAGTGTCTGGATACAGCTTTGATCCTGCATGCTGATCATGGTCTGAATGCCAGCACGTTTGCCGCACGTATTACCGCCAGCACGCTCTCGAATCTGCATAGCTCGATTACGTCGGCAATTGGCACATTGAAGGGGCCATTGCATGGCGGCGCAAACGAGCAGGTTATGCGTATGCTGCTTGAAATTGGTGAGGTCGATAATGTCGAGGCGTACCTGCGCGATAAACTGGGCGCCAAAGGCAAGATTATGGGCTTTGGTCATCGCGTCTATAAAGCCGATGATCCACGAGCTGCCTGGTTGCAAAAGCTCTCGCGTGAACTGGGCGAGTCCACCGGAAATAGTAAATGGTATGAGATCAGCGAGCGTATTCGTACAATTGTCCAGAGCAATCGCACGCTACCAGTGAATGTTGACTTCTACTCGGCTTCACTCTACTATGCGCTGGGTATTCCGATCGATATCTTTACGCCGATCTTTGCCATCAGCCGTGTGTCTGGTTGGACGGCGCATGTATACGAGCAGTATAGCGATAATCGCCTGATTCGACCGACATCCGATTATATCGGGCCGGAAGATGTGCCGTATGTGCCGATCGACGAGCGCGAACCGATTGTCAGTCCGTCGTAGTTTCTAGCTATCAGGATCTACACATTACATTGGGGGCGCGGGCGCCGAAGGACTCGCAGCGGCAGGGGCCTTCGGCCCCCGCGCCCCCAATGTAATGTGT
>RRYU01009328.1_pt1 | contig 47514 bp, 41 predicted proteins | sample 2162651 | NCBI WGS metagenome assembly RRYU01 (sample SAMN10267283, study PRJNA491782) | microbial mat metagenome | isolation source: biomat in the production well | place: Japan: Minami-Kanto gas field, natural gas well KTG3 | collected 2017-06
TACGCCTCTGATCATCTCTGGCCCTACCGAGGGCGGTTCGGATCTATACAAAAAGATCGACCAGATTATTCCAAAATTGACACAACAAGACCCCATCGAGGGAGAAGACGGCAAACCAGATTTTGGGCCTGGCGATTACTCTTTGGATGAAAAATCAAAACAGGCCTATCTCAGTGACGAGGGGCATCAGCACGTAGAGGAGATGCTTACAGATATGGGGCTGCTGGCCGAGAACTCCAGCCTGTATGACTCAGCAAATATCAGCATGATGCATCATGTGACTGCAGCACTACGCGCACATACCCTGTTTCATATAAACGTTGATTATATTGTCACAGACGGCCAGATAGTTATCGTGGATGAGTTTACCGGGCGTACCATGCCTGGTCGCCGCTGGTCAGATGGTCTGCACCAGGCCGTTGAGGCCAAGGAGCATGTACAGATCCAGAACGAGAACCAGACTCTGGCTTCCATCACATTCCAGAACTATTTTCGCCTATATACAAAGCTGTCTGGCATGACGGGAACAGCAGATACTGAAGCCTTTGAGTTCCAGCAGATCTATGGACTGGAAGTGGTAGTCATACCAACCAACCAACCCATGATACGCAAGGATATGGGCGATCTCGTCTACAGGACTGCAGAGGAAAAATATAACGCCATAATTGAGGACGTTGAAGATTGTGTGAAACGTGGTCAGCCGGTTTTGGTCGGCACTGCCTCTATCGAGACATCGGAGCTTATCTCCAGCCTGCTCAACAAAAAGAAGATCAAGCACAATGTCCTTAACGCCAAGCAACATGAACGTGAGGCTGGAATCGTGGCGGAGGCTGGACAGCCAGGTGCCGTAACTATCGCCACCAACATGGCTGGTCGTGGTACCGATATTGTACTTGGCGGTAATCTGGAAGTTGAGCTGGATGGGTTGGGCGATAAGAGAAAAGACGAATCGCTGGTAGAAAAGTCTAGACTGGATTGGGAGCAGCGGCATAAACGAGTACTGGAGTCGGGAGGCCTGCATGTTGTAGGCACAGAACGTCATGAATCTAGGCGTGTAGATAATCAGCTGCGTGGTCGTTCCGGCCGCCAAGGTGACCCAGGTTCTACTCGTTTTTACTTGTCACTAGAAGACAGCCTGATGCGTATCTTTGCCTCTGACCGGGTCTCTGCAATCATGCAGAAACTTGGCATGGAAGAGGGCGAGGCTATAGAACATCCATGGGTAACCAAGGCCATCGCCAACGCTCAGAAAAAAGTTGAAGGACGTAACTTCGACATTCGTAAGCAACTGCTGGAATATGATGATGTTGCCAACGACCAACGTAAGGTGGTCTATCAGCAACGCGACGAACTCATGGAGACGGATGAGATTGAGGAGACGGTCAAGGCCCTGCGTTATGACGTAGTGAATGATCTCATCAGTACCTATATACCACCCGAGAGCATGGATGAGCAGTGGGATGTGTCTGGCCTGACCTTGGCTATGGAGAGCACCTACGGGCTGAAATATGAACTACAGCAGTGGCTGGATGATGATGAGACCCTGGACGAAGATGGTCTGCGCGCACGTATCCTGGAGCAGATGGAACAGGCATACGCAGAGAAGGAGGAGCTTGCTGGTTCAGAAAATCTGCGCATCTATGAAAAGGGACTGATGCTTCAGATTCTTGATACCAAATGGAAGGAGCATCTGGCCGATATGGATTACCTGCGCCAGGGTATTCATCTTCGTGGCTATGCCCAGAAGAATCCAAAACAGGAGTACAAGCGTGAGGCCTTCGAGATGTTCTCCCGCATGTTGGATGACATTAAACATGAGTTTGTCTCCGTGCTTACCTTAATTCAGGTGCGCACAGATGCGGAAATGGAGGCATATCACCAGGAACAGCCGATGGATGGCTTCGAGATGAAGCATGAAGAGTTCACCGGCTTTGGCGGCGAAGGCGAGGAACCACAAGGCGAGCAGGAAGTGGAAGAACACACGCCTTATGTACGTCAGGAACGGAAAGTAGGCCGCAACGAACCATGTCCTTGCGGTTCGGGTAAAAAGTACAAGCAGTGTCACGGCAAACTGCAATAATTCAAGGATAAGACTCCGGTGACCGGTCCCGTATTGGATTTCAAAGCAGTTGCTGGTATTCGTCTGGGCACGGCCGCAGCTGGAATAAAGTATGCTGGCAGAAATGACCTGGTGCTGATTGAGATAGCGCCCGGCTCAAGCTGTGCCGCAGTCTTTACCCGCAATGCTTTTTGCGCCGCACCAGTAGTAGTGGCAAAAGAACATCTGGCGAAGAGTACGCCACGCTATCTGCTGATTAATTCAGGTAACGCCAATGCTGGAACCGGCAAGAATGGATTAGTCAATTGTACCAGCTCCTGTATCGCACTGTCCGAGGTTGTTGGATGCAACTCAGATGAGATCTTGCCATTTTCCACCGGGGTGATTGGCGAACCACTCCCGCTTGAGAAGATCACAAAGGCCCTGCCGGGATTAGCAGCAGATCTGGATCAGGCCGGCTGGTCTAAGGCCGCCAACGCCATCATGACCACAGATACAGTTCCCAAGCTGGAATCACGCAGCTTTGACTACGATGGAAAAACCATCACAGTCACTGGTATGACTAAAGGATCTGGGATGATACGGCCTGATATGGCCACAATGTTGGCCTATGTTGCAACAGATGCCAGAGTGGAATCTGATCTGCTGCAACAGTGTTTGGAACAGGCTGTAGCACCATCTTTTAACTCCATAACCGTTGACGGTGATACTTCTACCAATGACGCCTGTGTGCTCATGGCCAGCGGTGCAAGTGATTGCACGGCCATAACCGATAGCAAAAGTGAGGCGTACGTCAGGTTGTGTGAAACAGTGCTGGCTGTTTGTATGGATCTGGCGCGAGCCATCGTTAAAGATGGCGAGGGTGCAACCAAACTGGTTGAGATCCTGGTGAAAGGCGCGGCCGATGTTGATGAAGCACGACAGGTCGCCTATACCATCGCCCACTCCCCGCTGGTAAAGACCGCACTTTTTGCCTCGGACCCGAACTGGGGACGAATCCTGGCGGCTGTGGGAAGAGCGGGTTTAAACGATTTGGATATAGACGCAATCCGTATTTGGCTGGGTGATGTCTGCATTGTGCGAGACGGTGGACGTGCCGATGACTATACCGAGCAGGCTGGTCAGTCAGTAATGGGCAGAGACGAGTTTGTTATTCGCGTGGAACTGGGCCGAGGGAGCGCCAAGACAAGGATTCTGACCTGTGATCTATCCTACGACTACGTCAAGATAAATGCGGAGTATCGTAGCTAGTGTCTGTCCAGAAATAATAACTCGCGCCAAGACGCAGAGGTCGCAAAGTTAGAACTTATTGTAATCAAAGGCATATTAGAATTTTTTCTTGGCATCTTTGCGCCTTTGCGAGAGAAATATGGGTGTTTCCGGACGGATACTAGCTAGGCTGCTAGGATTCGCCCACGGCCCCTTTATCCACGCCCTCATACACTCGCACTTGAAACTCAGACTGCGGGTGTTCTTGCTTCAAACTATCCGCAATGTGCTGGGCCAGATTCTCAACCGTGGAGTCGGTTTCGATCAGATAGCAGAGCCGTCTGGGCAGCTCCAGTCTGAACTCGCCATGGTCAGATCTGTAGCCAAAGCGCAGATACTCTTCCCCCTCGTTTTTAAAATCCCCGGTAATATCAGACCTGGTGCCGATATATATGTCCCGCCAGAGCTCCGCCCATTCCGTCTCCAATTTTCGGTTGCGTTCGCCGTCCTGGTAAATCTCAATACGAGACCTGTGACCGTGGGCAATACGCTGGCAGTTTCCTGCGTGTTGTTTCAGGCCATGACTGTAGTGAAAGCTTGGATCAGACGTGGTTTCGTGATGCAGTCTTACCAGAAAGTTGTCAACATTATCCGGCAGGCCAGGTTCCAGTTTTTCAATAATGGCTGCGGTCAGAGTATCGGTGTCAACCCTTTCGGCCGCAATCTGTGTAACTGCGGTCACAGGCGAGCTATGACGAATCCAGTTCCCAGAGCTGAGCTTAAATTCAATCACCGTTATGCCGTCATGTTCGGTTATGTGACAGCCTGGGCTGGCAGCAGGGATAAGCAGTTTGTGATCAAAGTATTGATCTATGGTCTGTTTTACCTGCTTTTTGATATCGGCAAAGTCCAGCACCATACCCTGACTGTTGAGACTCCCCTCAAGCTCCACATCCACCCGCCAGCTCTCGCCCACGAGTCCACGCTCCAGGTCCAGGAGGGAAGAATCAATAATAGTAAGGTTGTTTACGAACAGCTTTGTCATCTGCCGGGGCCAGGTACAGAGAAGGGGTGAAAAATGGAGCCGATGGGCGGAATCGAACCGCCGACCTACTGATTACGAATCAGTTGCTCTACCGACTGAGCTACATCGGCCCGAAGAGCTGGCAGTATAGATAAATGGTTTTGTCTAGACAACCGTGATTTTGGCTATTAATCTGAATAGACTAATGTTTAGTTCTTCAGTGTGGGTAATAGTAATATATCTGGCTATAGCGCCGTCTATCTTGCTTTTGCTACCAGATGATCATAATGAAGGTGACGGTAGAGCCCTGTTATTGTATACGTCTGATAGGGTTTTTATAAAGTTTACCCGGATTGACAACAATCTCTAGTTCGTTTCTTCTCCAGGAAAGTGATTGGTAAAAACATTGAATATACAAATTCGACAGACCGGTTTTACCCTGATTGAACTTATGATCACGATCGTCGTCGCATCTATTTTGCTGAGTATAGCTGTACCGTCGTTTCAGGTGCTTATGGCAAATAACCGGGCCACCACCCAGGCCAATGCACTGTTTTCCGCATTTCAAATGGCACGGAGCGAGGCTATAACCAGGGCCACGAATGCCACAGTCTGCCCAAAATCGACCGCCAGTACTACGGATACGACCTGTGGTAGCAACACCGTCTGGGCCAATGGCTGGCATGCGTTTACAGATGGTGGGACCATCGGGACTTTTGATGGTACCGATACCGTGCTCAAGCACTGGGGTCCCTTGCCCGGCACGCCAATCTTGACCACCACAGAATCATATATTGGGTTTGACAGCAATGGCGCCAAGAGCTCTGCCTCCGCGGGAGAAGTTACAGTGGCTATGTCCGTGTCCGGTACCGCTGGGGATGCCAGCAGATGTGTGCGGGTTGCTGTAATGGGTGCGGTGCGTGTCCACAAAATTACTGGTACGGCGACTTGTCCGTAGAGCGAGATGATGATGAAGATTAACAGGCAGAAAATTACCGGCTTCAGCCTTCTTGAGGCACTGATTGCGACTATTGTCCTGTCAGTTGGATTACTCGGGATGGCCGGGCTGCAGGGGATGGCACTGCGCAATAACCACAGTGCCTATCTGCGTTCGCAGGCAGTTGTGATGGCATACGACATGATGGATCGGATGCGTGCCAACAAGGCGGCGGCGACATCTGCTGACTATGATCGCTCTTACGGTGATGGTGTTACCACGCAGAGCTGTTCCAGCTATTGCGCGGCAGACAAAATGGCTGACGCAGATGTAAAGGAGTGGGTTGCGGCCCTTGCACGGTTGCCCAGTGGCGATGGCTCCATTGCTGTGACCAACACCGGCCTGGCGACTATCAATGTCCAGTGGGATGATGACAGGGATACCGCAACACCCGATCTTAAATTTCAATTGACCACACTACTATGAAAATGATCCGAAATATCACTTTGTCTTGTAGGTCTCAAAAAGGACTGTCACTCGTAGAGTTGATGGTTGGAATGGTTCTCGGTCTATTTTTGGTGCTCGGTGTGGGTCAAGTATTCGTCACCAATAACACCACCTTCCGGACGCAGGAAGGCATGGCGAAAGTCCAGGAAGGGGGGCGATATGGTATGCAGCGTATCGCCTCTTCTGTCAGGGGGGCAGGATTTTATGGATGCGCCGGGCTCGATATCATCACTCCGAATGTCATTGCACTAAACCCGCCCTCAGATCTTTCCTCCATAACAGGAGATACGCCTGTTAACGGCATCGATAGTTCTGAAACGACCAAGCTTGCGACCTTTGGCGCAGAGGACGGCACAGATGTCATTACATTGCGTGGTGCGGGTGATGAAGGAGTTGGGTTGGTCGGTAATCTAATAGTGGTGAACGCTAATATTCAAGTGGAAAATGGCTATGATAAGTTTGTAGCAGATGATCTTATTATAATAACTGATTGTGCGACGGCTGACCTCTTTAGGGCGAACTCGGTATCCAAGGGAGCAAATAATAAGAATACGATAACCCATTCCGCGGCCACTAATACCAGCGTTAATCTTTCAAAGCCCTACGGGGCAGACGCCATAATATTGAAACCATTTATCCATAGTTACTTCGTAAAGGATACAGGTCGAGATAACTATCGTGGGGAGGATATTTTGGCTCTCTATATGAGGGATATTAAGGGTAATGATTATGAGTTAGTGGAGGGTGTTTCCGATATGCAAGTACTTTACGGTGTAGACACAGATGCCAACCGAACGACTGATCGTTATATGGATGCCGCAGCAGTAACAACTGCGGGTAAATGGGATGGGGTTGTAAGCGCCCGCATATCCCTTCTGGTAGACAGTGTAGATGACACCTTGGCAAAAACGGCGGCCTACACCTTCCTGGGTACCAGCACCACACCCAGTGACCGGCGCTTGAGGAAGGAGTTTACCGGACTGTTTGTATTGAGGAATCGAGCCCTATGAGTATCAAGCAAATAACCCTTGTTAAAGGCAAGCAGTTAGGTGTGGTGCTCGTGGTTGTTATGATACTGCTGTTTATCGTGACTCTGCTTGGAATTACGGGTGCAAAAAATACCATCATGGAAGAACGTATGGCGGGTAATTATCGGGACACGCAAATCGCGTTTGAGGCGGCAGAGGCTTCGCTACGAGTTGCTGAGGCAGCTTTATTAAATACCACTTCCTTCGATGCCATGAAATGGGATGGTACGGATGGTACCCATGAAGCCGATCCCAGTCTTGATCCCAGTTCAACTAATAACTCGGTTACAGTCACGGATAGCATCATAGTGGCCCAGACCAATACCAATCCCAAGTACTACATAGAAAGACTGCCGAAAATCACACTGCCGGGGAGCTCTCTTGTCGTTGGATATACTTATGGGGCTCCGAAGATTCGTTTTTACCGAGTAACCAGTTACGGCTATGGAAAATCACCTAATGTGGAAGTGATTTTGCAGAGTACGGTGTACTAATAGAGGCAGAGATATTTGCTGGAGTTATCGTTATGTTAAAGCCGATGTTTGGAAAGACAGTGCCAAGAGTATTTCTGAAAAGATGGATCTTTATTGCATCTGCCTTGTGGTCCTGGTCGTCGGGGGTTTCTGCGGTTATTTCCCAAGAGCCTCTCTACCTAGTGCAAGAGGCAAAGCCTTTGGTTATGTTGGCGGTTTCTGTTGACCATCAGCTTTTCAAGAAGGCATATCCGGATTACAGTGATCTGGATGCCGATGGCGTTCTTGATACATCCTATACCGATAGTTTTAATTATTACGGGTATTTTGATAGTAGCAAGTGCTATACATACGACTCTACGGATGGTCGTTTTGAACCAACTGCTACGACTCCATCCGGGGCAAACAGCCACCACTGTGGCACCACTGAGTGGAGTGGAAACTTTCTGAATTGGGCTAGCATGACGCGCATAGATATCCTCCGCAAGGTACTCTACGGCGGTAAGCGCTCTACGGATACAGCAACTACTACCGTGCTGGAACGCTCGCTGGTTCCCACAGATGTCCATGCGTTTGCAAAGGTGTTTACTGCTTCTTCGGGTGCGGAGATGCAGAAGTACACGCCCTACAATAAAACCACTATCTCCATGTGTAACGTGACCAACCAGTCCGACGGTTCACGTACTACGGGTGATAGTGAGAGTGTAAATACAACTAATAACCCCCCAAGGCTCTTGATTGCCGATGGCAGCTATCCCCGCTGGGCTTCAGATGAAGCGGAGCAGTGCCGCTGGGGCACTGGTCAGAATGCCCCCCAAAGTGCCAATCTGTTCACTGCTAACACAGATGATGGACCCAATGTGCGTGTCCAGGTTTGTGTCAGTGGAAATGTAGAGTCCAATTGTCAGGAATACGCTGGTGGCGGCAAGAAGCCGTCTGGACTGCTGCAGGAGTATGGTGAAGATGGCACGCTTCGTTTCGGTATGATATCCGGTAGCTACGCGAAACGGGATCATGGCGGTGTGTTGCGACGTTATGCTAGTAAATTAGCTGGAAATACGACTGCCAGTGATAACGAGATCAATGCTGATGGTACGTTTACCGGGAATGCCGGCATCATCTCCACCCTGAACAAGATTCGAATCAACGAATGGGATTTTTCCTCTCCTGACTATAATGATTGTGATGAGCCCGGCATCAGCAAGAGCGACTATCTGACCAGTAGTTCATCGAACAAGCAGTGTACCAACTGGGGTAATCCGATCAGTGAGATCTACCTGGAGAGTCTACGTTATTTGGCTGGTGAGAGCTCGGCTACCACTACCTACGCAACTTCTAGTGATCCACTAGGTTTGGTTCAAAAGACCTGGTCCGCTAGCACAGACCCTATGCCCAGTGACGAGTGGTGCTCCGCCATGAATGTGGTGCTGATATCGAGCTCTGATAATTCCTTTGATACGGATAATCTCACCAACCTGGGTAGCCTGATCGACTATACAAGCAGAACCAATGAGGTAGGCGCTGCCGAAGGTTACAGCGGTAATGTCTTTATCGGCGACAATGGCACTACCGCGGATGATGAATGTACGGCCAAGCCCTTTACGAACCTCTCCGCGCTGAAGGGCATCTGTCCGACAGCACCCAGTCTGGAAGGGGGGTACCATGTGGCGGGTTTGGCTTATGGCGCGCACATCACGGACATGCGCCCTGATCGGAACAATGATCCGGTAACCGGTAAGGCCCAGACCGTGGACAGCTTTGTGGTTGCGCTGTCAAAGGAGTTGCCTGAGTTTAGCTTCCCTGTAGGTTCCGGTACCATCAAGATAATTCCTACCTTCGGCGCCCATAGCACTGGCTCTTCGTCGCTTGCAACAAGCGGCTGGCGCACGGGTAGCCTGGCCAATATCACTGTCACCGAGGTGGTTTATGCTGGTGGCAATCTCACCTACGCACGCTTTCTGGCCCAATGGGAGGACTCCCCATGGGGAAATGACTACGATAAGGATGGTATAGCGCAATTAGCGATCTGCGTAGGTGCGGAGTGCGCTAACCATGATGATGATACTAGCGGCACTAATGACTCTGCACTGGCAGCAGGGCAGTTACGTGTTACCAATCGAGTGGTGAACGCTAATGCCGGTCATGCGCTGCGCTTTGGTTTTGTTGTGTCAGGGTCCACAGCTGATGGACATTACAGCGAGATTCTACGGCCAGGTGGTAAAACTGGTGATGGTTTGGATAGTGACAATAATCCCAATGTCGTGGTTGGCCATGCGGACTGGACGCATCCGATAGCACTTACCTTTTCACCCGGTGCGACAGCAGCAACACTGCTGGATAATCCTCTCGTCTTGGCTGCCAAGTACGGTGGTTTCGAAGATAGTGACAGCTCCGCTGATAGCGGTTATCAATTGCCTGATAAATCTTCGGAATGGGATACGGATGGTGATGGTTTACCAGACAACTATTTCCTTGCCGATAATCCGGCACTGCTGGGTGCGAAGCTCTCAAGCTTTCTCTCCAGCATTGCTACGGAATCTTCCTCATCTTCGGTAGTAGCCAATTCCGGCACGATAGATACTGGCACCAAGCTGTACATGGCAAGATTTGACAGTTCGAACTGGTCTGGCCAGTTGTTGTCATTGCCAATTAATCCGGCGACCGGAGTGGCGGCAGACCCGACTGCAGCTGTTAATGCCAGTGACATCGCGGCACCAGATTGGGATTCGGGTATTCAGATCACCGCCCAGAACTGGAGTACTGGAAGAGAGATAATTACCTCGGATGGTAGTGACAACGGTAGAAAATTCAGATTGGGTACCGGTGGGCTGACCGCCCTACAACAAACTGCCTTGGATCTGAATCCAACCACTCTAGTTGCGGATGGCCTGGCTCAGGACCGGCTTAACTATCTGCGAGGTAATACGGCCAAGGAGATTAGAAATTCTGGTGGCGTGTTCCGCAACCGTGGATATACCGATAGTGGCGGTAGTTTCCATGCGCAAATTCTGGGTGACGTAGTGCATTCCAGTCCTGTGCTCGTGCAAGAGCCTGCTTCCGGGCACTTGGATTCGATCGAGGCAACTTCTTACTCTGGTTTCGTGTCAACTAATGCGAGCCGTGCCGGTATGGTCTATTTCGGTGCAAATGATGGCATGCTCCATGCGATCGATGAGGCAACCGGTAATGAGAAATTTGCCTACATACCCAATGCCTTGTTTGCCCAGCTTAACAAGTTGACAGCCACCAACTATAGCCACCGCTATTATGTGGACGGTGGCATAACAGTCGTGGATGCCTTTTTTAGTAGTGGTAGTGGTAGTGCCTGGCATACGGTGTTGGCTGGAGCTTTAGGTGCTGGGGGAAAGGCCGTGTTTGCTCTGGATGTAACTAATCCCGCAACCTTCGATGAGGACAATGCTGATGATATCGTCCTGTGGGAAAAAGACGACACTGATCTGCCTGAGCTGGGATATACATTCAGTCAACCCACTATCTTCAAAGCGGAGGGAGATGGATGGGTAGTGGCATTCGGTAATGGCTATGACAGTGCCAGTGGGCATGCAGTGCTTTATCTGGTCGATATGAATGGTGTCTTGCTCAAGACATTAACGCTTGAGAATAGTGCTGGAAATAATGGCCTATCCTCTATCTCACCAGTTGATTCTGACTTCGATGGTGAGGTGGATAGAATCTACGCAGGTGACCTGCAGGGCAATGTCTGGAGACTGAAAGCAGGCAACAGCGGTTTTAGTACCAGTGGTCAATCAAAGGAGCTGTTGTTCACTGCCAAAGCAAGTGCTTCTACAAGGCAGCCGATTACCACAAGAATTGAAGTGGGTGTGCATCCACAAGGCAAGACAGGAAGGGTTGTCTATTTTGGTACCGGTAAGTATTACGAGACGACTGATGATGATCCCAGTACCGCGGTATCACCTAATACCATGTATGCTGTGTACGATGACGACTCCAGCTCCCCGACGGTTGGAAGTATTACCAACCACGCTATCAGTGGTAGCTTGTTGAAACAGACCATTACCGAACACACTGGTACCTTGATCAGTGGAACCGGCGATACGATCGATTTTGAGCTGAGAACAGTCACAGACACTCAGCTTGACTGGGATACCTATGATGGTTGGTTTATTGATCTGCCTACGACAGGAGAGAAGATGGTTGTTGATCCGGTACTGCGGGGTGGGCGAGTTATTTTTACAACCACCATTCCATCCAGTTCTCCCTGCGAATATGGTGGCACCAGCTGGCTGATGGAAGTAAGTAGTGAGAATGGCGGCACCATGGATGCGCCTGTTTTTGATCTGAATAATGATGGGGTATTTGATCTGGCCGATTACCTGGATCATGATAATGATTCTGACACCGCTGCAATTATAGCGTCGGGTAAGAAATCGAAATCAGGTATCTTGCAGACCCCCGCGATCCTGATTGATAAACAAGGTAAGAAAGAATACAAGTATTCCAGTGGATCAAAGGGTGGAGTGATAGAAAGAACTACCGAGAACCCTGTGCCGTTTGATAAAGGCCGAAAGTCCTGGTTACAGTTGAAATAGTCGAACATGAGGTAAAGGTAATGACAAAGCCGCAAGAGGGTTTTACTCTGATAGAGTTAATGATCGTAGTAGCTATTGTGGCGATCTTGGCATCAATAGCTTACCCATCATATAGGGAACAAGTGATAAAGGGGCAGCGTTCAGAAGGGCGCTCAGCGCTTTTGCAAATCGCTCAGGCGCAGGAGCGTTTTTATACGGTTAATGGCTCTTATGCAACCGCGGTGGGTGCGCTATCCGGCCTGTCTGATATCAAGGATATTTCAGGCTCAACGGACAATAGCGGAACTACAGATAACGGGTACTACACTTTATCCACCACCGGTGGTACGACATTTACGACCACCGCTACTGCCCAAAATAATGACACTGATTGCACCTCAATGACCCTTACACACTTGGGCGTAAAAGGCGGTGCTGGTGCAGACAGTAGCCAATGTTGGTAGCTTAGTTTTGAAGTGCATTGGGTAATGCAAAGACCACTTCTTCCTGTTTGCCGCTAACGCTAACCACGTCTTCGCACCCCATTCGGCAAGTTTTTGCAGTACGGTTTTCACCAAAACTTCCGACGCGATGGTTTGGAATAAGGGTATGTGTTGTTACGGGTGGGAGCTGCGTCTCGCTGCGATTGCATGGACAGGGAACTTGCCGAATTCCATTGGTGCGAGACGTGCCTCCCACAGGCAGTAGAATGGGTTCTGGTTTTGACTCATTCCAGGGGCTGCATCAAACCACTCCTTCTGCGAGTGGTAGTTGATTATTGCGCTGCCCGGAAACTGTTCAGCGCACATGAATATCATGCCAGTTCCACCGGTAGAGAAAACTCCACTGTTTCTTCTCTGCCGGTAAGATATTCAACCGTCTCAGCGCCCCATTCCATTAGTCTCTCAATGACCTGATCCACCAACAGGTCTGGCGCAGATGCACCGGCGGTCAGGCCCAAGTTCTCGATTCCTTTAAGCCACTCTCTTTGGATGTCGTTGGCATCATCTATCAGGTAGGCGGTGGTGCCTCGTTTTTCGGCGATCTCGCGCAGGCGGTTGGAGTTGGAGCTGTTGGGTGAGCCTACCACCAGGACCAGCTCACAGCGACTAGCCAGCTCTTTGACTGCATCCTGGCGGTTTTGGGTGGCGTAGCAGATGTCATCCCGCTTGGGTCCCTGGATGGCCGGGAAGCGTTGACGCAGCGCTTCTACAACCATCAATGAGTCATCCATAGAGAGGGTGGTCTGGGTCACATAGGCCAGCTTCTCGGGATTTTTTATTTTGAGTCCTCTCACATCCTCGGCTGTCACCACCAGATAGATGCCGCCCTGGTTTACGTGGCGTTTGTACTGTCCCATGGTTCCTTCAACCTCAGGGTGGCCGCGATGTCCGATGAGTACGACCTCGTAGCCGTCACGGCTGAATCTGGCTACCTCCATGTGGACTTTGGTTACCAGAGGGCAGGTGGCGTCAAATACTCGCAGGTCGCGTTTTTCGGCCTCTTGTCGTACCGCCAGAGAAACACCGTGGGCGCTGAAAATCACTGTATTGCCATCTGGTATTTCACCCAGTTCATCCACGAAGATGGCACCGCGCTTGCGCAGGCTCTCTACCACAAAACGGTTGTGTACCACTTCGTGACGAACATAGATGGGGGCTCCAAACAGGTCCAGGGCGCGCCCGACTATCTCAATGGCGCGATCTACGCCGGCACAGAATCCACGCGGGTTTGCCAGTATGACTTTCATCTGGCTGATCAGCTATCCAGTTTGATCTTGGGGCCTATCACCTCAATGATCTCTACTTTAAAGACGACCTCATTTCCTGCAAGTGGATGGTTAAAGTCGATGATTACTTCACTTTCCAGGATCTCCAAAACGATCCCCGCCAACTCATGTCCGTCCGGGGTGGTGAAGCCTATTACCAGACCTGGTTCCAGCTCCATATCAGCGCCAAAATTTTCACGCGGCATAGGGTGTACCTTGCCCTCATCCCTGGGGCCGAAGGCTTGATCGGGTTCCAGTGTCAGTGACTGTTCATCTCCTGCTGCCAGACCGAACAGGGCAAGCTCCAGTCCTTCTGAGAGGTTGCCTTCTCCCATGACGATGGTGGTTGGCTCATCACCAAAGGTGGATGCCGCCTCGGTTCCGTCGGCTAAAGTCAGGGAAAAGTGCATGGTTACCTGACTGCCCGGGGCAATCTTATTTGTCTGATCGTTCAATTGGGTGCTTCCTCTGATGCTGTCTGTTAGAGCCAATTTTATCAGTTGTGCCAGAATATCTCTTCACCACCATCCAGACGGGATAGGGTGCGGGCCAGCACAAACAGAAAGTCGGAGAGGCGGTTTAGATAGTGAAGGGAGGTCAGGTCTGAATCATCCCCTTCGGATTGCTGCATGGCCAGCAGGCGACGTTCGGCGCGTCGGCATACTGATCTGGCGTTATGGCAGTGTGCTGCCTCCGGGGTGCCTCCGGGGAGAATGAATCTATTGAGTGTCGGTAGCGCAGCATCCAAACGGTCTATTTCACGTTCCAGATCCACTATTGCGTCTTCTCCCAGCAGGGATTTGTTTGGCATCGCCAGACTGCCGCCGACGTCAAACAGGTGGTGTTGGATCTTCGGTAGCATCGCTTCAAGGTTATTTGGGATCTTCATTGCCGCAAGGACACCGATCAGGCTGTTGAGTTCGTCTACGGCGCCTATGGCTTCTATCCGGGCGCTGTCTTTTTGCACTCGCTGCCCGTTGGCAAGACCAGTGCTGCCGTCATCTCCTCTGCGGGTATATATCTTTGAGTGTTTCTCTGCCATAACAGCCACATTATATATGTTTTGGGTCGCCAGATTGAATTTCTTCTTGAAACGGGGCAAGGCGGGTTAAACTAGGCCTTTATATTTTCTGAAGCGGGGTTGTAGATGTTGATTGACGGTCCTATACGGGTATCTGTTGCAGAGGCTGCCGACGGGCAGGGATGGGTGTTGGTTCTTGCCTTCAAGCAGGAATTCCAGGCCTTGGATCAGGCCGCGCAGGCGGAACAGTTTAAGGGTTATCTGCAGAGGCTGAATGAAGACATTGCAGGCATTGCCGCCGAAGATGATCCCAATCGCCCAGGTATGTTGATCATCCAGCAGATTGTGGAGCAACTTCTGCCCCATATAGAAGCTGGGGAACTGGACCCGGGCGAGAGCATCATTATTCAGATCCAACAGAACTCCCAGGTGGTGGCCCTGACCGACCTGCTGCGCCAGTCCTGATTCTTCTGGGTGTTGATATGAGTAATGCATCACCACGAATCGGTTTTGTAAGTCTGGGCTGTCCCAAGAATCTGGTAGATTCAGAACGTATCCTCACCCAGATGCGCGCCGAGGGCTATCTGGTTACCAACTCCTATGATGATGCCGATCTGGTGGTGGTAAATACCTGCGGCTTTATTGATGCCGCAGTGGAGGAGTCTCTGTCGGCAATCGGTGAGGCCCTGGATCAGAATGGGCGTGTGATTGTCACCGGCTGTCTTGGGGCGCGTGATCAGATCATACTCCAGGCCCACCCGGAGGTGTTGGCGGTTACCGGCGCCCATGCCTACGAAGAGGTGATGACTGCGGTCCACGCCGAGTTGCCGCCGCCGCATCACCCGTATTCCGACTCGGTCCCATCGCAAGGCATAAAGCTTACTCCGCGCCACTACGCATATCTCAAGATTGCGGAGGGGTGTAATCATAGTTGTAGTTTCTGCATCATTCCCCAGCTCAGAGGGGAGCTGGCGAGCCGTCCCATTGAGGATGTAATGCAGGAGGCGGAGAATCTGGTCAACTCAGGTGTGCGGGAACTGTTGGTGGTCTCGCAGGATACCAGCGCCTATGGTCTGGACATCAAATATAGACCGGGCTTCTGGGGCGGGCGTCCACTGCAAAGTCGTCTTATCGATCTTGCCTCCGCCCTGGGTGACCTGGGGGTCTGGGTGCGCATGCACTACATCTATCCCTATCCCAGCGTGGATGAGCTGATCCCGTTGATGGCTTCAGGAAAGATATTGCCATATCTGGATATTCCGTTGCAGCATGGAAGTGAGAGGGTATTGCGTGCCATGCAGCGACCGGCCGCAACCGAAAAGGTACTGGAGCGGATTGAAGGCTGGCGCGAGGTCTGCCCGGATATCACCCTGCGCAGCACCTTTATCGTAGGTTTCCCCGGCGAGACCGAGAGTGAATTTGAGGAGCTGTTGGATTTTCTCAGACAGGCAGAGCTGGATCGGGTTGGTGCCTTTGCCTATTCACCGGTTGATGGTGCTACCGCGAATGACCTGCCAGGCCAGATCCCGGAAGAGATGCAACAGGAACGGCTGGCCAGGTTCATGCAGGTTCAGGAGCAGATCAGTCAAGAGAGACTGAAGGCAAAGGTTGGCTCCAATATGCTGGTTCTGGTGGATGAAGTGCTGGAAGATAGCGTCATTTGCAGAAGTTCAGCCGATGCCCCGGAGATCGACGGCAATGTGATCATCGAAGGGGCCTGGGATATAGATCCGGGAGACTTTATGCAGGTGAAGATTACTGGCTCTGGAGAGCATGACCTGTTTGCAATTCCTATGGGTGTAGAGGAATAGCATCTTGGCCTTTATTCACGTTGCAGCCGCTGTGATTCGTGATTTCAATGGTAGGGTGTTACTGACAAGGCGTGCGCAAAATACCCATCAGGGCGGTCTGTGGGAGTTTCCCGGGGGCAAGCTGGAGTTGAGTGAGACTGTCGAGCAGGGATTGCGTCGGGAGATCAAAGAAGAGCTGGGTCTAGAGCTGCTGGGGCATCGTCCTCTAATTCGAAATCTGCATCATTACTCTGACAAGTCTGTATTGTTGGATGTGCATCTGGTGACAGATTATCAGGGAGTTGCGCAAGGCCTGGAAAATCAGCCGCTAAAATGGGTGGAACCGGAATGCCTGATGGATTATCCGATGCCAGAGGCCGATCTTCCGGTGGTTCGAGCCATAACCCTGCCGGAGCGATACCTCATCACCGGCCCTGACCCGCTGCAACAAAAGCAATTCCTTGACCGGTTACGACAGGCTCTGGATGGCGGGATAGGTCTGGTACAGCTGCGAGTGGGTGAGATTCCAGAACAGGCCATGCTGGAATTGGGAAGAGAGGCACTGAAACTTTGCCGTTCCAGAAAAGCACGTATGCTGCTCAACGGCACTCCCGAGATGGCCCAGCGGATCGGTGCGGATGGTGTGCATCTCAATAGTAAAAGGTTGCTGGAGATGACAAAGCGTCCACTATCGGCCGACAGTCTGGTGGCTGCGTCCTGCCATACTGCGGAAGATCTGTCCCACGCCTCTGCCCTGGGACTGGACTTTTCCGTGTTGTCTCCGGTCAATCCAACCAGGAGTCATCCCGAGGCTAATCCTCTTGGCTGGGAGCGGTTTGGCAGGCTTGTGGATGGGGCGAATCTGCCGGTGTACGCATTGGGTGGCATGCAGCAGGGCGATCTCGAAACGGCTTGGGAACGTGGCGCTCAGGGGATAGCTGGTATCAGCTGTTTCTGGGGCTGATGTGGTTCTTTGTGTTTAACCGGCCAATGGTTATCAGGCCGTCATCAGTATGCGTCGGCGTCTGTATCCTGTTTTACTGCGTCAGGGATACGGTGGTTTTCATCCAGCCAATCCCCCAGATCTATCAGTCTACAGCGTTCACTACAGAATGGTCTCCATGTAGACTCTTCTTCCCATTTGACCGGGTTGTTACAGGTTGGACATTTAGCGGTTATAGTCTTGTTGTTCATGATGTCAGATGGTACAGCAGGTAAGTTGAAACTCAATATCTTGTTTAGTCTGGATTATTTGATTTAGTTCTTTAACTTCTAGAAAACGGACAGTAAACCGGTGTCTGTTGCCACTTACCTTGGGGAAGAAGTTGCTGTCAGCGGGCAGGGCAATGCGCAGTAACCGTGCCGGTGACTGGGTGTCTAGAGACATCTGGAATAGGCCGTTTTCTGCTTGCTCATTTGTGGGTGTGGTGCTGTCACGCATTATTGTTAGTAGAAGCATTACAGATTTTTGTATTGGGCCCAAGGTTTGTAGCCATTGTTCCAGGTTAGATTTACGATCCTGTGCTGGTTTTTCCAGCCAGTAGTGATAAAGAGGTAGATCAAATGCACAGTTTCCACCAGGGATGCTGCTGCGGTGGAGGATGGACTGTAGGAATTCGTTCTCGCGCAGACTCTGGCCGATTTGCCCGATGTTGTTTTGTATCTCCGAGGTAGATTCGTCTATCTGTCTTAATACTTGATCCAGCAGTTGGGAGTTGATACCCGGGCTGGCGGCCAGCCCAGTAAGATAGGTCTGATAACGCCCGAGTTCTTTGAGTAGCTCGCTCTTCATATCGGTTCGAGACAGAAGGATATTGAGCATATCTACAATGCCGTTAATTGCGGCGCGGCTGTCCCAATCCGCTGTCTGCTGGGAGTGGTGGGTAGTTTGATTGAACAGGTGTTCAAACCGTAACAGTGTCCTGGTCCTTTCATTAAGCGGATGCTCGAATATGATCTGCTCTGATCTGGTTTCCATGTTGTACTTTTTCCGGGATACATGCACTAAAGATAAGCATAACAGACCCGCGTCTTTTTGTTCAAAAGAAGCCTAAACCAGATCTTGGCAATACATCTTGTTAAATATGGGGTTTGTTGACAGGCTATGTTTCTGCCGATATGGCGAGGTATTTCCCATGCAGCGTCTCAACTATATGCGCAAGACTTTCGATGGGTTGGTTGTTGTCTATGATGTCATCTGCAACATCTAGGCGCTGGCTTCGAGTGCATTGGGTTGTCAGGATTGCCTTAGCTTTGTCGGCACTTATTCCATCACGTTTACAGATGCGTTCAATCTGCACATGTTCAGGACAATCCACCACTAGCACTCTGTCTACCGAACCGATTTGTCCGGTTTCCACCAGCAGAGGGATGGAGAGGATGGTATAGGGTGTATCTAGACTCGCTAGGAGTTCCTGAGATTTTTTACGAATCAGAGGGTGTAGTATTTGTTCCAGATCCCGTCGTGCATCTGCGTTGTCAAATACCAGGTTGCGAAGGTGTTGTCGATTGAGCGTTCCGTCTGTATGCAGGGTGTCATTGCCGAAGCGCTCAATGATTCCTTTCAGCCCCGGTTCTCCCGGTTCCACCACTTCCCGAGCGATAACGTCGGAATCAATTATTGGTATGCCAAGTGATTTAAAGATGTCACTAACGGTTGTTTTGCCGCTGCCAATTCCGCCGGTAAGTCCAATGGTCAACATGGTATTTTATTGTGCTGTGTCCAATGAATCAGGCCAATCCTGCAAACTTTAGGTAGGCGAGATTTATCTCCTCTCCCCAGATCATACTAATCCACCCGGCCGTGGCCAAGTAAGGCCCAAATGGTATGGGTATGGTGCGGTCACGTCCGAGAACAAGGACAAGACCGATCCCGACAATGGCTCCAACCAGGGATGAGAGCAGCACAATCTGTAATAGATATTGCCAACCAAGCCAGGCACCGAGCAGTGCCAGGAGTTTGAAATCCCCATAGCCCATCCCCTCTTTTCCGGTAATCAGCTTGAACAGCCAGAAGATACTCCAGAGTGATAGATATCCGGCCATGGCTCCAATAACAGCAGACGGAAGATCGGTGAAACCCCCGTTCAGGTTGATCAGCAGTCCAAGCCAGACAAATGGTAGAACGATATTGTCTGGTAGAAGCTTGTGGTCATAATCTATCAGGCTCAAAGCGATAAGGGCCCAGGTAAGGGGGAGGGCTGCTGCGGTTTGCCAGCCAAAGCCAAAATGCCATGCCACCGCAATGGAGAGCAGTCCGGTGATAAGCTCGATTATCGGATAGCGCAGAGAGATGCTTTTGCCACAGGCGGAGCAGCGTCCCCGCAGAAATATGTAGCTTAGTACCGGGATGTTCTCCCAAATGGCGATCTTGTGACCGCAATCCTGGCAACGTGATCCGGGAGTGGCTAGGTTGAATGGAGGTTGCTCGGCATCTGGTTCAGTTGTCTCCATAAGTTCTTGGCACTGCTGTTTCCACTCTCTCTCCAACATAACTGGTAGCCGGTAGATGACGACGTTGAGAAAGCTGCCGACAGCAAGGCTAAGAAGGGCAATGGTTAGCAGAAACAGAGACTGGTTTTGTTGTAGTTGTTCTATGAATAGCATGTTGGGTTCGATCTTAATGTTTTGTCTGGAATGGTGAGCGTGATCTAAATAACAAAAAAGCCCCAGCCTTATGATCTATGATACGCTGAGTTCGGTGTGAAGATTTCACTAACAAAGACCGGAAAACCGACTAAAAGGCCTCTGCCATATGGAAGATTGGGAGATACATAGCAACAATAAGTCCACCAACCAGTGTACCCAAGACGACCATGATTATAGGCTCCAACAGGCTGCTGAGTGCATCCACCATGTTATCTACCTCTTCTTCATAGAAATCGGCTACCTTGGACAACATGTCCTCCAGGGAGCCTGATTCCTCACCGATGGCTACCATCTGGATCACCATGTGTGGGAACAGGTCCTGCTGTTTCATGGTAAGTTGCAGGGATTGGCCGGTTGCCACATCTTCACGCATACGCAGGACAGCATTGGAGTAGACGATATTACCAGTTGCACCGGCAACAGATTCCAGTGCCTCTACCATCGGAACGCCAGCAGCAAACATAGTGGAGGTAGTACGGGCAAATCTGGCTATGGATGATTTATTTACGATAACGCCAATGATAGGTATCTTTAGAAGCATCCTGTCTCCCCAAAGACGAAACTTACGGGACCGCTTCCAGATATAGGCAAACAGGTATATAGATCCGATAACGGCTGCAAGGGCCAGGAACCACCACTCTTGTAGCCATCTGGACATTGCAACCACGAGCTTGGTGAAGGCCGGCAGGTCAGAACCAAAACTGGCGAACAGGCTTTCAAACTGGGGGATTACAAAGATCATAATCAAGGAGGTAACCAATACGGCGACCACTACGACTGCAGCCGGATAAAACATGGCCTTTTTTATCTTGGCCTTGATCGATTCCATCTTCTCCTTATAGGTGGCTATCTTGTCCAGCAGCTCTTCGAGTACGCCGGCCGCCTCACCGGCTCGAACCAGATTGCAAAAAAGATCATCAAAGTATAAGGGGTGTTTAGACAGAGCTGCCGCAAGGGCTGTGCCGCCTTCCACGTCGGCCTTTATCGCCAGGATCAGGTCTTGCATAGATGCGTTTTCGCTGCCTCGCCCTACGATGTCAAATGCCTGCACCATAGGTACACCGGCCTGCATCATCGTGGCTAGTTGACGGGCAAAAATTGCGATATCGCCCGGCGTAATCTTAGGTTTTCTTGCAGAGAATATGGAGGTTGGCTTCTTCTTTATCTTTAGGGGAATGATGCCCTGTTTGCGCAGATCAGACCGAACCAAGGTTATCGTGGCAGCGCGTGTCTCTCCCTTCAGCCGCTTACCTTTTTTATCTGTTCCTTCCCAACTATAGATTAAGGCTTTTTCTATTTTTTGTGCTGATTTTGCCATGTCGATTAATCCTTGGTTACCCGGTTTATTTCCTCAAGGCTGGTTATACCATCACCTACCTTGTTAAGTCCGGACATTCTCAGGTTTTGCACTCCCTCAGCTCTTGCCTGCTCTTGAAGCTGTATTGAAGTCCCGTTAGCCATGATTATGCGGCCCATTTCTTCAGAGATTGGCATGACCTCAAATATACCAACTCTTCCCTTATAGCCATGAGTGCACCGTTCACATCCTGACTCTGATGCCTTGTATATTTTTAGCTTAGAAATCTTTTCTTTATCAAAGCCTTCGCTCAATAGGGCCTCTTTGGAAAGGTCGTCCGGCACTTTGCAGTGGTCGCAGAGTTTTCTGGCAAGACGTTGGGCCAGGATTAGCAGAACTGATGAGGCTATGTTGTATGGTGGAATCCCCATATTTGCCAAGCGGCTAAGGGTTTGTGGTGCGTCGTTTGTGTGTAGTGTAGAGAGGACCAGATGGCCAGTCTGGGCGGCCTTGATGCCAATTTCGGCAGTTTCCAGGTCACGAATCTCACCAACCATTATTATATCCGGATCCTGACGCAGGAAGGCTCTTAGTGCTACGGCAAAGGTAAGCCCGGTTTTTACGTTGGTGTTTACCTGATTAATGCCACGGACCTGGATTTCAACCGGGTCTTCTACGGTGGAGATATTGACGTCCGGCTCATTCAGCAGATTCATACCAGTGTATAGGGTAACGGTTTTACCACTTCCGGTGGGTCCGGTTACCAGGATCATCCCGTATGGTTTGGTTATGGCCTTCTCAAACAGTCTCTGTTGCTCTGGTTCAAATCCCAAGGCCTCGATACCTATCTGAGCAGAGGCTGGATCGAGTATGCGTAGTACCACCTTTTCGCCATAAAGGGTAGGACAGGTGTTTACTCGGAAGTCGATAGAACGATTCTTAGACAGCATCATCTTGATGCGCCCATCCTGGGGGACACGGCGTTCGGCGATGTTCATCCGAGACATCACCTTCAGTCTTGCTGTCAGTCGCGGTGAGATATTGATTGGTGGGGCAGCTACCTCATGTAGCATTCCATCCTGACGAAAACGCACACGAAAATTTTTCTCATACGGCTCAAAATGGATGTCAGATGCGCCGACTTTGATAGCGTCCAGCAGTATCTTGTTCACGAAACGTACCACTGGGGCATCGTCTATATCGAGCTCACCTTCTGCGGCGTGTTCATCGTCAATTGCGCTGATATCCAGGTTGTCCAGATCTGCATCCATCAGATCTTCCATGGACGTTTCCTGGGCATCCAAAGCCGCTTCAATAAAATGAGAGAGTTTGTCTTCCTCTACTACTATGGCTTCGGTGGTAAGCCCGGTATGGAATTTAATCTCGTCCAGACCCCTGATATTGGTCGGGTCAGATACGCCTAGAAACAGACGGTTACCTCGGCGGAAAAGTGGAATTGCGTGGTGGGTGCGGATGAGTTTTTCTTCTACCAGGGTAATTGGAGCTTGCTCAAGATCCAGAACATCTATATCAAGTAGAGGCACCCCGAATTCTTGAGAGGCAGCATAGGCGATCTGACGGCTACCAAGAATATTATGCTCAACCAGATAGGTGACAAATAGTGTGCGCTGAGTTTGTGCCTGGGTATAGGCCCGCTCTGCAACCTCAGGAGTGAGTAGGTTGTCATTGATAAGGCGGTGGGCTAAGCCACTGATTTTTATGTTTTGTTTTGCCTCTGCCATATGTTTTTTGCTTGTGCTTGGTTAATGTCTATTTTCTGAATCATTTGTGCTGCAAGTTAGCAATCAGCCTTATTTTAGGCGACATCGTTAGCAATGTCGCTCTGTTTTGTCGGCGGTCCATACACTTAATTTATGCTCTATAACAATGCAGATTATAGCTTAACACAGAAGACTATTTATGAAACATGACAATAAGTTAGAATAAATGTTTGTGCAATTACGTGAGGAAGTTGATTTAGTCTATGAATTATGCGGCACAGAATACATGACACCGTTGTATTTTACTTGTTGACCGCCTTTGTTTCTATCATGGTGTTATTAATATATACATCTATAATGTGTCCTTCTGGAAATTATTAAAGAGCAAGTAATGGCGCAAACTGATATCACTAAAATGAAGCTGTCTATCGTATTGCCCGCATACAATGAGGAGGCGTCCGTAGGCGTGGTCGTCAGTGGCTTGGTGGAGAAATATCCAGGTGCTGAGGTGCTGGTGATAGATGACTGCTCAACAGATAGAACCAGGGACGTGGCACAACAGGCTGGGGCAAGGGTTGTAAGTCATAAATACAACATGGGGAATGGTGCTGGCATTAAGACAGGTGCCAGAAGTGCAAAAGGAGAAGTACTAGTTTTTATGGATGCGGATGGGCAGCATAATCACAAGGATATAGATAAGCTTCTGCAAGGAATTAATGATGGGTATGAAATGGTTGTTGGGGCGAGAGAGTCGGATACACAGGCTAGTAAGAGACGCTGGCTAGGGAATAATCTACTGAACAGGTTTGCCTCTCTATTGACTGGTCGCCACATTCCAGATTTGACCTCTGGTTTTCGAGCGGTCAGAGCAGACACCTTCAGAGAATTTATCCATCTGCTACCAAACGGGTTTTCCTATCCAACCACTTCGACTATGGCTTACCTTCGTTCTGGCTATCCTGTGTTATTTATCCCTACAAGGGCGGGGCAGCGTGAGGGGGCGAGCAAGATTAGATTTGTTCGTGATGGTGTACGTTTTATGGTTGTTGTAATGAAGGTAGCGACACTTTTTTCCCCCATGCGTTTTTTCTTTCCCGCTAGCCTCTTTTTCTTTTTTATAGGTGGCTTACGCTACACATATTTCTACTACGCTACCGGCAGTTTTTCTGCAATGTCTGGCGTTATGTTTATTACTGCAATTTTAATATTTCTGATTGGGCTAATATCGGAACAGATCACGGCCCTGCACTATGGGATATCCTCAAGAAAAACCCTAGATGACATGGAAAAGTAGTTATTCAGCGCTTTTTTGTCGACCATTACTCATTTTGTTGGATATGTACTTCAATAAACCATGTGTTTATCTATAATGTTCTATTAAATAGAACGTAAACAGTGGTAAGTGTGTCGATGCTAAATGGTCTGATAACATCAAATACCCGTATTAAACTACTTGTTAGGCTGTTTCTTAATCCAGACCAGCAGGCCTATCTTAGGGAGCTGGCAGAGGAGATTGGATCTTCCCCTAGTCATGTGAAGGGTGAATTAAAAAATCTTACTGGTGCTGGGCTTCTAAGCAGTAATAAAGATGGCCGCCAGATTTACTTCCGCGCAAATAAGAGACATCCGTTGTTTGAAGAACTCCATTCTATGGTGCGTAAAGCCATGGGTATGGATGCCATCTTGGATAGTATCTTGATGAGGCTAGGTAATCTGGAAGCTGCTTATGTGGTAGGTGATTATGCGTCAGGACGAGATACCGGGATAATCGATATCGTACTATTGGGGAATATAGACCAAGGAAACCTGGCGGATCTGACCATAAAAACGGAACGCTACATAGGTAGGCGAATTCGCACACTGGTGATATCGCAGGGTGAGTTTGATCAGATGGTGAGCCAAGATAAATTCGAGCCTAGATTACTCTTATGGGGCGAAGACAGATGAGTCTGGCCCAAACAAATATCCATCAGGCTACCCGCTTTGCTATGGTCAGATCTCTGTTTCAGCATAGGTACCTACTCGGGCAACTCATTAAACGCGATGTTCTGTTGCGATATAGAGGGGCCTATTTTGGCCTGCTGTGGATCTTTCTCAATCCACTAATAATGCTTGGGATATTTAGCTTTGTCTTTGGGCAAATCTTCCAGGCCCGCTGGCCTGCTCAGACAAATGGTATCCCGTTTGCCCTCAATCTATATTGCGGACTTATCGCCTTCAATATCTTTGCCGAGGCAATAGGGCGGGCACCCGGTGCAGTGCGTGGCTATCCCAATTATGTTAAGAAGATTATATTTCCAGTGGAAATTCTGCCCATTGTTCCATTAGGGTCGGCCCTTATCCATGCCTTTTTCAATAGCATTATCCTGGTAGGCGCCCTTGCCTGGACGGGCAATTTGCACAGCTCCATTCTGCTTTTTCCTGTGTTGTTGATTCCTTTGCTGTTATTTGGCCTTGGGTTGTCCTGGTTTCTGGCAGCCTGGGGTGTATTCATCAAGGACATGAGCCAGATTGTGCCAGTGTTTGTTCAGATGCTGATGTTCCTGTCACCTATTTTTTATCCAGTGCAGGCTGTCCCAGAAGCTCTGCGTCCTATTTATACGCTTAACCCACTCAGTTCAGTGATTGAAGCATTGCGAGCATCCCTGTCGGATACGGCCGTAGACTGGTTCTCATGGAGTATTACTCTCGCTTTTTCTCTAGTTGCATTTGTTTTGGGTTATATCTTTTTTCAACATAGTCGAGATGAATTTGCTGATGTCCTCTGATGATATTTCTGTTTCTGTAAGTAATCTCACCAAGACCTACCGAATTTTTGGACACCCTGGTGATCGCATCAAGCAGGCAATGACATTCGGTCTACGGCGTTATCACAGGGAGTTTACAGCTCTGAAGGATGTCTCATTTGATATAAAGAAGGGTGAGATTGTCGGTGTTATAGGTATAAATGGCTCCGGAAAAAGTACTCTGCTGCAACTTGTTTGCGGAATTCTGAAGCCTACATCTGGGTCAATTTTAGTTAATGGCAGGGTCTCGGCACTACTTGAACTGGGCGCAGGTTTTAATCCAGAATTTACTGGGCGGGAGAATGTATATTTCCAAGGTGCACTGATGGGATTAACCAAGGTGCAAATGGATTCACGCTTCGATGATATTGCTACCTTTGCAGATATCGGCGAGTTTATCGACCAGCCAGTGAGGATGTACTCGAGCGGCATGTATGTCCGTCTTGCTTTTACTGTCGCTGTATACGTAGATCCAGAAATTCTGGTGGTCGATGAAGCACTTGCTGTGGGAGACGCTGGGTTTCGATCTCGCTGTTTCCGGCGAATCGGCGAACTACGTAAGGTCGGCTGTACAATTCTTTTCGTATCTCACTCCACTGACGAAATTATTAGAATATGCGATAAGGCTATGTTGCTTGACGAAGGAGAGTTGCTGCTTGCAGGACAACCAGATCAGGTAGTAAAGCAGTATCAGTGCATTCTAAGTGCTGGGTCAGATACTCGGAGGGCAATTCACAGACGCTATAGAGGAATCCAAGTTTTTGATATGCAAGCAAAGGGGATCAATGGCATTCCAGAAGGTGAGGCGGATAGCATAGGAGATACAGAAGTCTATGATCTGGAATTTGGCTCGGGTAATGCTTTGGCGTACGAACCGAATGGAGCGCTAATCGAATCCGTGCGGATCGTCGACGCAAAGGGGCAGCGCGTAGCCCAGCTCTCTACCGGGATGACATATAGGTGTGTTTTTCGAGTCAAGTTCACACAGGATGCATCTAACGTACGCTGTGCAATGTTGATCAAAATGCCAGAAGGCATTGATCTTGGAGGATGGATGTCAGCCCCCACCGTTAACAGTAGTATTCCAAGTGTTTCACGAGGCAGTGTAGCCGATGTAGAATTTACATTTAACTGTGTGTTAAATCCTGGCACCTACCTTGTAAGCGTTGCCGCATTTAGCAGCGAAGCTGGGATAGAGTACGCATTGCATGGCATAAGAGGAGCATTGACTTTTGGGGTAGCAGAGAATTCAAACGGCAATACCTTGGGAGCAGTGGACCTGAGCTGTCAGTCATCGGTGCGAATGCTAGCTAGTACCGTGGTGGAGTAGATGATCAATTTCTGGCGAAGACAGGCGCCCGGTACAGTTCCTGCGATCTTCCTACATATTCAGAAGACTGCTGGTACGTCTATAGTTAATCTTGCTAGGCAGTACTATGGAGAAAACATAACGAGTCATGGAGATTGCTGGAATAAAACTCCGGAACAATTGAGACACATCGGTTTCATTTCAGGTCACATTGGCTATCATTTCGCTTCACCTCTAATGGATGGTCGTTTCTCATTTACCTTCCTTAGAGATCCGGTGGAACGAATACTATCTATGTACTATTTTTGCCGTAGCCGTGATCCCGGAGAGTATGAAATATACAAATTAGCGCACAAAATGGACCTTTACGCCTTTTTACAAGCCGGACTTACTGTTCCGCACATTCGGAAGTGCATATGGAATAATCAGGTATGGCAACTTGCCCACGGTTACCCCCATAATGATAATTGTAGAATTGATGATTTCACAGAGGTAGAGCTATTGCGTCTCGCTAAGGAGCATATTGCCGGGTTTTCCTACGTTGGTTTTACCGAGACATTCATAGACGATATAACGGCAATATTAAAGTCGCTTGGCATACCTAAGCAAAATAAAATACCGGTTTTAAATGACAATCCAACGCGCCCTAGGGCCTCACAACAACCGCTTGAGATTAAGTTTATGCTCGATAAGCTGACTGAATTAGATCGAGAGTTGTATGAATATGCTCGGAAGCAGTTTTCCGTTGTACGGAGTGAAAAAGATGGAGGATGGCGGCGGTGGTGAATAACCGATTTCATAATGCACTACTTACCCTGCATCGAGCAGTAGTGGCACGTGACTGGCCGGCTGTTTCTGGCCTGCTTCTACTGGCACTCCTAACATTGCGTAGGATGGTAGTTGCGTATGTTCGTTACAGACATTTCGGTAGCCTGCGTCATGTCCGCAACCGATACTTGGAACTGATACAGAATTGCCTCACAGGTAGCATCTACGAGGATCCCCCACTAAAGGCACTTGGCAGTGAAACGTTTGATCCGACGCTTCGTGAATACGGGTGGGACTGGCCCTCCGTTGCGCACTCGATGATAGGCCGAAAGCGTATGGAAAACCTACGTCTGCTGACGGAACGGGTGCTATTTGATGGTGTGCAAGGTGATCTAATTGAGACCGGCGTATGGAGGGGGGGCGCCTGCATCTATATGCGGGCTATATTGGAGGCGTATGGTGTTAATGACCGCAAAGTATGGGCCGCAGACTCTTTTGAGGGACTTCCTCCTCCAGATGCAGGAGCCTACCCGGCTGACGAGGGGGATGTATTCCATATTTACAGCGACCTAGCTGTTTCCCTCGAGCAAGTAAAGCGTAACTTTGAAAAATATGGCTTGCTGGATAGGCAATTGAATTTTCTCAAAGGATGGTTTAAGGAAACACTACCGAATGCACCCATCGATAAACTTTCTATCCTGCGTCTGGATGGTGATATGTACGAGTCCACTATAGATGCTCTGACCCACCTATACGACAAGGTGTCCTCCGGGGGATATATTATTATTGATGATTACCGTGTTGTGGAGGGTTGCCGTCAGGCCGTGGACGACTTCCGCATCCAGCGTGGAATTGAAGATGCAATAGTAGAAATAGATGGCGTCGGTATCTTCTGGCAAAAAAATCGTAACTTGAAAGCGTTGTAGTGATATAATCTAAGGAAAAATAATGCCGCATGCGACTTTTCAGTCTGCCACAATTCCTCAGAACCGCTTGCTCCCTGGGTTGCTTGGGCTTCGCGGCTTGGCTGCATTAGCGGTTGTCCTTTTTCATCTTGTCCACATAGCTAAAATTTCGGTACCTGAATCATTTATATTCATTAGTAGCCAATTTGGATATGGAGTCCAACTATTTTTCGTACTTAGTGCATTCTCACTTATGCATACGACAGAGCACGTTATGCATAGGCCGACATGGGCAATTGAATACTTCATTAAGCGGTTCTGTCGCATCGCACCACTTTATTACTTCGTAATGGCCATAATAATCCTGTATCCACTTCTTTACTCACAGCCACTGACACTAGATTTTGGAACGTTGCTGTTGAACCTAACTTTCACCTTTGGATTTGCGCCCTGGGAGGGGATAGTGTGGGCTGGGTGGGCTGTTGGAGTTGAAATGCAATTTTACATTATACTTCCCGTTTTGTTGCTCACGGTACGTACCCACTACGCTACTTTTTTTCTAGTTGTCATTAGCCTTATCGTTACCTATGCGGCTCGCATAAGCCTACAGGGACATTACGAAAACACAGTTGCACAATATGGATACAATTGGGCCTATTTCTCATTTGCTACGAATCTGTGTTTTTTCACCTTGGGTATGTACGCCTATCGGCTGTCACATCAAGTCGACAAATCATCGGTAATTTTGCGATGGGTCATTATCACATTCGCAATAGCAGTACTCGGCACCTTGTTGTTAGCAGGATTGTATAATGGATGGCAGGGAGACTTGATCCTATGGGGGATCGGATTCGCTGCATTAACCTTATGGCAGAGTAAGTGGCCGAGCTGCTGGAGCGCAAGCATTTTATCCCAGTATATGGGGGAGAGAAGTTACAGCATGTATCTACTCCATCCTGGTTTGATTATATTGTTTAAGAGTCCTATTCAGTCTCTTTACGAGGCCCTCACGCCAACAATGGGTGCCTACGCCTATTTTATCTGTGCAGTGCCAGTGTTGCTGGTTCTCATGGTACTGTCAGAGGTGACATACCGCCTTATTGAAGTTCCTGCTATTCGGTACGGGAAGAAGGTTAATATAGGGTTGAGAAAAGCTGATTCTGCATCTCGTTGTAGTTGTAGTGCAGGAACGATACGACAGGATACATAAGCATGTCTACACAACGCCACAAATACGAATATAGTGCGACCCCGGAACATGCTGCAACAAAGTTGGTGCGTATGGTTGGGGAGGGTAAAAGGGTTCTTGAGCTTGGCTCTGGACCTGGTTCGATGACTCGATTACTCGCTGATAATCAGTGCCGTGTTACCGCTCTCGAACTAGATCTGGAAGCTATCACAATTGTTGCTCAGTATTGTGAGCAGGTATATTCGTGTGATTTGAATGATAACAATTGGCCATCAATACTTTTAGGCATAGATAGATTTGAAGCAATTGTTGCTGGTGATGTGTTGGAGCACTTGCTTGATCCGTTGGCCATATTGAAATCTCTTCACCCACTCCTTGAAAAGGATGGATATGTTGTTGTTTCACTCCCACACATGGCTCATAACGCTATCGTTGCCTGTCTGTTGGTAGGCGATTTCGAATATCAGCCGTGGGGATTACTAGACAGAACTCACATCCGCTTTTTTGCGATGAAGAATGTTCAACAATTATTTAATAATGCAGGATTTAAGATTGTTGAGGTCGATTTTGTAGTTAGAACTCCAGAGCAGACGGAGTTTGCGAAACAATGGCGTCAGCTTTCTATTGAGACTAGGCAAGCTCTGAGTTGTAATAAATTCGGTACCGTTTACCAGGTAGTGGTAAAAGCCGTGCCAAAGTCATCACCTGGCAGAGAACTAAATATGCTCTCTCAGACTGTTCCTGAGCCATCGCCAAATCTGCCTGGATCTGGTTTAAAGGGAAACCGTATTATACAGTTCCTGATTTTCCGCTTAAGCTTGAATACTCGGAAAAGGATTTCTCGGCTGATTGCAAGGCTTGGTCTCAAGTATTGAAAAGAATTTCAGCATGAAAAATATAGATGTATCAAATAAAGAATGCTCGAAGTATCCACCGGGCCTGATTGCCTTTTACTTAACCCAGTTTCACCCTGTTCCAGAAAATGATACTTGGTGGGGTAAGGGTTTCACTGAATGGACTAATGTAACTAAGGCAGCTCCACTCTTTGATGGACATTATCAGCCTCATCTCCCAACAGATTTTGGCTTCTACGATCTGCGTGTGCGTGCTACACGCCATGATCAAATACGCACAGCCAAGCAGTATGGCATAGACGGTTTCTGCTATCATTATTACTGGTTTTCTGGAACAAGACTGCTCAACCAGCCACTTGACGACATGCTTGCCGACCCGGAGAGTGATATGCCCTTCTGTCTTTGTTGGGCAAATGAGAACTGGACGCGACGCTGGGATGCCGCAGAGCATGAAATTCTCATAGCTCAGCAATATACACCTGAAGATGATCTCAACTTCATAAAGAGCCTGATACCTTTTTTCTCTGATCCGAGATACATTCGTCTCAATGGAGCGCCATTTCTGATCGTGTATCGTCCGCAACATATACCTAGCGCAAAAAAATCAGCCCAAATTTGGCGGGATTATTGCCGAACAGTTGGCATTGGTGAGATACACGTATGTGCAGCTTTGACCCATGGCAACATGGATTACAAACAGTTCGAATTTGACAGTGGTGTTGAGTTTCCGCCGCACAATATACAATGCAAAAACATTGCGGAATCGATTCCGTTTCATGATCCATTTCGGGGTTATGTCACAAATTATCAATCAGTGGCAGAGATCTATTTGGAGCGGAAATATCGGCATACTAATGTTTTTAGAAGTGTATTCCCTTCCTGGGATAATACTCCTCGTACAGGAAACCGTGCTTTTGTAGTCCTTAATGCCACCCCAGAAAATTATCAACATTGGCTTGCAGAGTCTATACGGAAAACAATGAAAGAATTTCCGGGCCAGGAGCGCCTTGTTTTTATTAATGCATGGAATGAATGGGCGGAAGGGTGTCATTTGGAACCAGACCGTAAATTTCAGCGCCAATTTCTTGAGGCCACACTACTAGCCAAAAATGCTGGTAGTGATCTCATGGGGTTCTCCAAAACATCAGAATTAATGAACGGTGATATGCCTCGACGGACTCTTTTTAGAGACCTATACTCTTTGTTTGCTTACCACACTATGCGCTTTGTAGGACAAATAATTGGTTTGCTGAAGAGGTTTCCTCGTATCAGAAAAATTATTCGGTGGATTATTCATTACCGAGCTTAATCAACCGCAAGATTCACCTCAAGTGTGGCAATCCGTGCCGGATTAGCATCTTCAGTTTGTAAGGCATGATACTGAAAGCTGTGAAAAAGTCGGATGGGCTATTGGCGCGTTGGCCTAGTACGGTTCTCCTGGTCTCCAGCAATCGACTGCGATTATGGATGAGTCCTTGGAATACCGGGAGATAGATGCGTGTGAGATAGTCGCTCCTGATTTGCAAAGCCGTGAGCAATAAGCCCTCTACAAGAAGTAGAAACAGATGGATGGGTAAAATCAACTGCATGGCCGGAGTGGGGTAGGTCATAACCATGACAAAGGTCTTGTTCTTCTCTGACAGGCCCCGTCGCCTGAAAGTGGTTGCTAGCCTCCCTTGTTGTGTTTTGCCACCGCCAAAACTAGTCCCCACCTTGTGCTTGTAACCTGATTGACAAGAAACCCTCACCGAATATCCCGCTAACCGGGCTCGACAACACAAGTATAAATCTTCACCTATGGAACCAAACCACTCAGGAAAGCCACCCAGTTCATTCCATAGGATTTTTGGAATCCACAAGCAGGCTCCCATCACCATGCCTACATCGCCTCGTTTTGGATCAAGATTTGGCACTGGGTTAAGGAAAGGATCAAGAAGGCTGCCAATGTCGAGTAGTTTGCCGGTATCGAAGTCGTACTGAGGCAGGCCGAGGATAGCAGGCTGTTCGATCTCAAGAGCAGCGCGATAAAATGTGATTAGGGCATCAGGATATAAGGCTGCATCGTTATTTAGCAGCAACAGGTATTCCCCGCGAGCTATTGCCGCCATTCGGTTGTTGGCTACACAGAATCCAACATTTTTATCGCTCACAATGAATTGGATATCCGGATGGGTCTCTTTGATGTGGGTAACAGATTCATCTGTGGAGGCATCATCATGTACGATAATTTCAACTTCCAGCTTATCTGTTTGCTGAAGTATAGATTGAATGCAGTCATCAATTACAGCCATACCGTTGTAGTTGGCGATACAGATAGAAATGATGGGCGTTTTAATCATGAACGCTTATTCAGCCATTCCCAAGTAAGAAGTATCCCTTGTTCATTCGTGACTAGGGGTTTCCAATCGTAGTTTCTATAGACAGCAGTGTTGTCCAATACCACTTCTTTAACATCTACGCTACGTGCAGACTGGTATCGTAGCTCAATCTCTTTTCCGGTGATCTGCTCGGCGAGGCGGCACAATGAATTAAGGGATAAACCCTGCCCGCTCCCTACGTTGAATGTACCTACTACGGGATCATTAATTACTGCTAAGCAGGCATCGATCAGGTCATCAATGTACAGATAGTCCCGTACTATTTTACCGTCGCCCCAGATTGTCATGGGCTTGTCATGTTTGATGTGTTCTAAAAGGGTTCTGATTATGCCAAAGCCTGGTTTTAATGGTTGGTTGGGACCATAGACGTTGGATGGTCTGAGGATGGTGACAGGGTGTCCCTGGTGGGCAAAGACACCAAGGAAATGCTCTGCAGATGCCTTGCATGCGGCGTGATTGGAAAGGGGCGCCAAGGCATGTGTCTCGGAAACTGGAATACTAGCTGGGTTGCCGTAGATGGCACCGCCAGAACTCAGAAAGATCAGTGGGATATTAGTATGATCATTCATCAATTCTAAAAGGCGCAACAGCGGAAGCAGATTCTCTTCGGCTTCGTGGCTAGGTGTATGCACATGGCGGCTGGGTGTTGATGTGCTGGCAGCATGAAACACCGCCCGGTATTTGGGCAGTTCTTTACGCATCAAAGTCACATCGCCCAGATCGCCTTGCAGCCATTCGATCCCTTCGGTGGCGTATTTTGGCACACTGCGGCTGATGATGGTCGTGGCTTGACTGTTTTCTACCAGACGTTTTGCCAAGGCTTGGCCGATAAATCCACCGCCGAGGATGAGTATTTTTTCTTTCATCAGGATTTAGATAGTTCTTTATAAAGGGCTGCATAGCGCGCAGCACAGTCATCCCAGTTGCCTATGGTTTGCTTGACCCAGCGGCGTGACACCTCACCAATGGCACGGTTGTTTCTCATGACCTCCAGTGTGGTTAGTGCTAGTGCTAACTCTTTGCTGCTGTCCACTAGCCAGCCGGTCTCTCCATGCTGGATAAAGTCTCTATGGGCAGGGAGATTGGAGGATATGACTGGCAGACCAGCCGCCATGGCTTCAAGCATAACCTGTGGGCGCCCTTCATCATGACGGCTAAGGGTGATTAGCCCTGTTGCCTTAGGGAACCAGTCTTCTGCTAATTCAGCCGGATGGGTGGGGCCATGCCAGGTCACCCATGCAGGCAGGTCAACCTGTTCTTGCATCGGACCGAACAGATGCAGTGTGCGATCTTTAAACAGATCTTCGCCCCAATTAAACAGATCACCGATCTTGTTGCGGGTGATTCTGGTGATTACTAACCAACATCCGGGTTTAGCATCTGTGCGATCTATTTCAAACCAGCGTCTATCTACTCCAAATGGAACGGTTGCTATCTTGGCAATATCACCGAAGGCTTCTTTCAGTTTTGGTTCCATCCAGTGGGCGTTCGGGGCTAATATTACGGCGCGTTGACGAAATACAGCGCGAAGCATGGTAATCATCCCAGGTGTGTTCAAGAGTCCATAGTCACTACCCAAAACGGTTATTAGTGCTGGGATCTTAGTGCCCCAAAGCGGCAGGGCATTCTGTAGCCAGTTGATATGGGCGAGTTCAGGGGTTTCACGCCGATAGGCGCGATAGAGGCGGGCCAACAGCCCAGCGGCCAGCTTCAAACTTGTAATATTTTTGTTACGTAATTGACTGGCAATACCTCCCTGCTCCAACAGGCTACGCAGCCATCTCTGATCAGCCGGTGTTGTGGCATCAGTTACTTGACATGGATGTTCTCCAGGAGGTGCCCATAGTGAAAGAGCCAAGTCAGGTCTTTGAGCTATTGCCTGGGCCATATCGGCGATAAAGCGTCCAGTCCAATCTTCCTGATTGGCAGGATAGGATGTGCTTACCATGAGGATTCTTTTTTGTGCTGCCATGGGTCATGCTAACGCTTTGTGTCTTTGTAAAGCAATGTAGAAGTTAAGCTGGTTTTGTTTATTGCAGGAAGGGCGATAGGTATCATGGTGTCTCTGTCCATCGCAATCGTAACTACACTTGTGTGTATGAGTAACAGAAAATGGCGAGTTCGTTCATATTGCAGATAGAGTTATTCCAGAAAAGGTTAGTTACTACAGCTTATCTGAGCTTTTCGTCCGTCATTAGCAATAAGTTCCTGAAGGCGTGTTAGTTCTTTTGCGTAATATTCCTCTTCAGTATTTTGGTCAGGAGAATTATTTAGGTATTTTGAAGCCAGTTTTAGGTGGTTAAGAGCTTCACAATAATATTCTGAAGTAGCTAAGATTGCTGCCTGCTTAAGCCCCATTCCGACCCTGCCATTGGATCGTATTGCCTGCTCAAATCGTTTTATTGCTCCGTCAACAGAGCCTGATTTCAAGGCTATTTTGCCGAGCTGGTGTTGCACTAAAGCCTTAACATCCACTCTTGTTTGGTAGGCAGGGTTTTGCATCAATGCCAGCCAAAGTTTTTCAGGTATAAGCAGGGGTTGGTTTGACGTTTTATTGTCCAGGATCTCTTGTGTAAGGAGGCGACTTGCAACAATCACCCTGTTCGCGAAAGGTGCCCGTATTGCCAAAGAGATAGTCTCATCATTGAAATTTTCTGAGGTGCTTTGTTTTAGTCGTTGTCTTAGGCGTATCTGGTGTAATCTAGCGGCCAGATTTTCAGGGTGATCTTGAAGGTGGGTATCTATTCTTATTACAGCATCTTCAATTCGGCCTAGGTTTTCAAGTGCCTCGATTGCGCCTATCTGGGCACGAAAGTTAGAAGGATTTTTCTCGGCCCAAATAAGATAGAGCGCATCTTTATTTGACCAAAGGTTGGCGCGAGCGCCTAGAGTAACAGAATAGGCTGTTATCAAAATAACCAATATTAACAATGCAACTATGCGAGAACGTTCGTATCCTTTGACCAGCAGCCATGCGACCGGCAGGAACAGCATTAGTGATGGCAGATAGTTGCGGTGCTCGTAATAGAGCTCCAGTGGCAACACTGTTGTTTCAATCAAATGTCCGGCAAAATAGAACAGTATGGCAAAACTGAGAAGTGGAAAATGTCTGCGGGATGTGAAACCGGTGATAAGTATTATGCCAATAGCAATAGTTGCCCAGAGTGTCTCTGGCGGTGAGAACCAGCCGGTGGATGCTATATAGTTGTCATTAAACAGACCACTAGTATAGGGGTGTGGAACCATGAGCTGCCAAAGATAGTCCAGTAGTATTCGAGGTGCTGTCCAGAGTCGTTGCCAACTATCGTACTCCCGGATGGTTGCAGTATCCCCATGTGAGATGGCAAACCAGATCAGATATCCCAATAACATTAAAGTGGGAATGAAGAGAAATATAACCTGCCAGCGAATGTCTGGTTTGTTGGGCCGCCTTCTTGAAAACAGACTGTATTCTGCGACAAGTATGAGCAGTGGCATTAAAAATGCGTTTTCTTTTGACAGACCACCCAATAGCGTTCCCAGCACTAGTGATACAGACATAATTACTAGTGCGCGAACCTGGTGTTGCTTTAATAAGCAACGTCCATAGAAGTAGCCTATCCAACCAAGCAGGAGGAAGAGGGTGGCGAGTTCCGCCATGCGCTGAACCACATAGAGTACTGTGGATACATGGAAGGGATGGAGCATCCAGAGGGTTGCGGCAATCAATGCAATCCAGCCAGCTTTTGACGCTATTTTGTAATCAGGTAATTGCTGGAGAGTGATCCTGATGGCAAGAAACAGCAGCAGGCCGTTAACAAGATGTATCAGGATATTGGTCAGTTTGAATGCCTCGGCCTGGGCTGGCCAATCCCGACTATCGAACAAGAAGGAGAGCATGGCGATGGGCCTGCCAGACGGACCGGCAAAGCCCTCCTCAAGGTAGAGAAGCAGCCGTTTAAAGTCGTGAACACCGCCATGGGTACCCAACAGTTCCAGGTTTGGCATGTCGTCGAACATGAAGGCACCGGGCAGGCCGAGGCGGTAGATGAAAAATGCCAGGAAGAGCCCTAGACACAGCAGGATATTTGCTGGAGTTATATGGGGTCTTTTATGCTTCATGCAAGGCGTGAGCCGTTAGAGGTATGGAAAGTATGTGTGGGTAGGTAATATGGGAAGATAAAAAGCCCCCACCAGCAGGCGGGGGCTTTGTCGGCAAGTCTGAGGTCAATAGAATATTGGGAGCCTCAGGCTACTGTACGTCAGGAATTAACGGCATGTTGCTGGAACATAGCTGGTATTACTTGCGTTTTTACACACCCAGGCTACCCCAGCGGCGCTGCTTAGAGGTGACAGATCAAGGGTTACGGTGGCGTTCCCAGCGTCTACACTGACAGCAAGATTTCCATCAGACTCGCAGGTAATGGTCGTCATGTTGATTGTGGAGCCAGTGTCCACACCTCCAGCCACAGCGTCACAGACGTCATCACCAGTTCTTCCATCTGCCAGATTCTCACCTACCGTTGCTTTAGCGCCGCTAGCTATGACAAGTCCTTCAGTTACCTTGGCGCGAATGGTGTAGTCTTGATAAGCAGGCAGTGCAATTGCTGCCAGGATACCGATGATCGCTACTACGATCATGAGTTCGATTAGTGTAAAACCTTGTTGAATCTTTTTCATGTCTATCTCCTGAATTAATACAATTTTTCAAATATGGTATGTGTGGAGCGTCTAAAATAATTGGTGTTATTCCAGCCTTTCTTCGACCCGATCCATGGGGGTTAACGAATCTTTACATACATGAACACAGCAGCAACTGTGCCAGTGTTAGGATGCTGTTTCTGTCTGTTTAGTATATTTGTATCAGATACAAATACTTGCATCGACATTCTAAATGAATTTATATTTATAGCAATAGTTTAATTCTGGTTTATTAACTAAGCCATGCTGAAAAAGATTAGCACTAGGTGACAAAAATTGTCACATGGACAATGTGGAAAGGGTGACGGGGTTCACGCTCGTTACTCTATACCGAGTTTGCTGAGACGGTATCGCAGTGCCCGGAAGCTAAGCCCCAGTTTTTTCGCCGCAGCAGTGCGGTTCCAGCGTGTATCCTCCAGGGCTTTGGTGATGATCTGACGTTCCACCTGTTCCAGGAATTCCTCCAGTGGTTGGTCATCGCCAATCTCAAGTTGGACCGTGGATGGCTCTGGAAGGCTCAGGTGTTCTAATTTGATTGTACCGTCATCACACATGGTCATGGCGCGTTCCAGGGTGTTTTCAAGCTGTCTTACATTTCCGGGGAAAGGATGGTTATAGATTTTTTCTAATGCTTCTCGGTCAATTCTGGGTTTTGCACAACCACTCTCTTTCGAGAGCCGGGCTAGAATGCTGTCTGCGAGTATCGGGATATCCTCCTGCCGTTCTCGCAGTGGGGGGATGTGCAGTTCGATTACGTTTATTCGGTAGAACAGGTCCTGGCGGAACTCTTGTTCTTCTACCATCTGGGCTAGATCCTGGTGGGTAGCGCTGATGATGCGTACATCCACTGGTATCTCCTGCTGTTCGCCGACAGGCCGTACGCTCTTTTCCTGGATGGCGCGTAGTAGTTTGACCTGCATGGGTAGCGGTAGGTCTGCCACTTCATCAAGAAACAAGGTTCCGCCATCGGCGGTTTGAAACAGGCCGTCTTTGTCTGCTATTGCCCCGGTGAAGCTGCCTTTTTTATGGCCGAAGAATTCACTCTCCATCAATTCTTGCGGTATGGCACCACAGTTGACTGCAACAAAGGCCTGTTTGGACCTTGGGCCCTGTTCATGTATCAGCCGGGCGGCCAGCTCCTTGCCGGTTCCGGATTCGCCGCTGATATAGACCGGTGCCTGATTGCGGGCAAGTTTCAGGGTCATCGAGCGGATGGATTCGATGGCTTCAGATTTACCCAACAGGGTGGAAGCCACGTCTGTTTCTGTCTGTTGCCCTGATTGCTCTTTGTTTAGTCTAAGAGCAGTTTCTACCAGACTGCGCAGCAATTTTAGGTCAACCGGTTTGGAGACAAAATCAAAGGCTCCGGCCTTGAGGGATTCTATGGCGCTCTCCATATTGCCGTGGGCTGTGATAACCGCTATTGGTAGTTGTGGATAATCGTTTCCAATCTCACGTACCAGATCAATACCATTGCCGTCCGGTAGTCGCATGTCGGTCAGGCAGAGGTCAAATCTTTGTTTTTTTAGCATGCTACGAGCTGCTGAAAGATCTTCAGCAGACTGGGTATCCACACCCATCCGGGTAAGAGTGATCTCAAGTAGCTCCCGGATATCCGGTTCGTCATCAACGATTAGTGCGAGAGGGTTGCTCATTTTTCAGTTTCTGTCGGTTATCGCCTGCTCTTAAGTTGTGCCTCATGGAAGCTTATATGAAAACAGCTTCCACCCATAGGTGTTGGTTTGTAATCGAGTTCAAGGTTATTGGCCTCGCTAAGTTCCTTGGCAATGTATAGACCAAGCCCGGTTCCGGCATTGCGGGTGGTAAAGAATGGCTCGAATATCTGTTTGGCAACTTCTTGTTCAATGCCTGGGCCGTTGTCGATTATCTCCAGGAATGCTACGCCAGATTCACGGTCTTTACCGCCGCTTATTCCTATGTGTAGTTTGTCTCTATCCTGGTGAAAGTGACGTATAGAGTTTTCACACAGGTTGGTTATCAGTTGCCTAAGTTGTGTTGGATCGGCCTGTACCTTTGTGTTTGCAGGTTGAACTGTTATCCGCATAGCGCTGGACTTAAGTTTGTGGGCTTGGGTGAATTCTTCTGCAAATGAATTTAGCCAGGACGAGAGTTGTATTTCATCCACCCGTGACTGTTGGCGACGGGATAGTTTCATGACGCTCTCAATGATGTCATTTACTCGGCTTGCGTTGGTTCGGATTATCTCATTGAGTCTTTGGTCTGACTTGTCCAGATGGGATGATTCGCCTAGTAACTGCTGGGCGTGGCTTATGGCACCCAAAGGGTTGCGAATTTCATGGGCAATGCTGGCGGTGAGTCGTCCCAGGGATGCAAGTTTCATCTGTTGTGCTCGCATGGTGATTGTTGCGGTGTCCTCAATAAAGATCATGGTCCCAGCCTGTTGTACACTGCCAAGGCTGGTAAATCTGGCCTGAAGCTCACGTCCGCCTGATGTGGAGCCGAGGGTTAGTGGTTGACTGGTCTGATCTATGTTCCAATCTGCTAGATACTGGGATAGCTCTGGAGATGCCTGCTCCAATAGTTGCCCTGTCTTGGCGTTTGGCATGTCCAGTAGATACCAGGCATATTCATTCATCAGGCGTATGCGCTCATTAGTGTCTACAACGATAATTCCCGCCTGTAACTGCTGGATGATATATTCATTCAATTGCTCCAGATTAGCTAGGTCCAGCTCTCTCTGACTTACCAGTTGCTCAGATTCGCGCAGGCTTCTGGAGAGGGCATCTGCCAGGATCGCCATGGCGAAAAAGCTTGCTCCCAGTATTCCTGCCTGGGTGTACGATGTGGATGAAAATGAACTATTTACATGACTGAATACCTGCTCTCCCAGAATGCAGATGGTTGCTATTGCAGCAAACACCAAAGCGGTGCGTCCACGCATGAGAGCGCTTCCACAGGCAATGGATATAACCAGTAGCATGCCAAGACCTGTAGTCACACCACCACTTGCGTGCATAAGCAGAGTAATGGCAACAATATCCACATATACCTGTATATAAGACTGCCTTTGGGGATTTGAACTGCGCAGGTACAAGGGGATGCCACTGGCAGCCACCAGACCAAAATAGGCGATTCCTACCAGGGCAAACATGGCCGGGCTTTTGTAGCCCAGGAACTGGGGACCGGTTTCAGTAAAAAATAAGACAAGCAGAGTAGAAGATAGGGCTAGACGATAAAAAAAGAAAAGTTGCAGCAGATGCCAGCTGCGGGCCCTGGATAAATCTGTAGTCTCAGGTTTCTTTCTCTCTTTCTGCCGCAGGTTAAACATCTATTCTTTAATCCTCTTTATTGCTCAACCTTGAGTGCTGTTTGCTGCAAAAGTGGTTGCCATACTTGCAAACCGCCTCATCCAGTGGCAGATGCACCCCGCAATAATGGCAAGAGACCATGTCTATTGAGCGACCAGCTTGTTTTTCTTTGATTCCATCTCTGCGACGCTTGATATATCGGTGAATGGCATAATACAGCAGCCATAAAACCATACCTAGTAGAAGGTAACGAATGCCCATAGTTAAGAGGATTGCCTCCAAGTTTTGCACATTTGGCGAAATTAGATAAGAATACTACTCCTTTTTCTAGCGGACGGGTTACACAAGCGATGAACCTACACGAATATCAATCAAAACAGTTGTTTGCAAAGTACGGGATTCCAGTCAGCAAAGGAAACCCTGCAAAATCCGTATCTGAGGCCAGAGAGGCGGCTCAAATACTGGGTGGTGGACGTTGGGTGGTTAAGGCTCAGGTGCATGCTGGTGGTCGTGGTAAGGCCGGTGGTGTTGTGCTTGTAGACAGTCTTGATCAGGTAGAGGCAGAGGCCGATCGGATGCTCGGTAGTATGTTGGTTACCAAGCAGACCGGGGAGCCAGGATTGCCTATCAATACCCTATTGGTAGAAGAGCCAACCGATATCGGTCGAGAGCTTTATCTGAGTGTGTTGGTGGATCGTGAGACTCGCAAGATCCTGTTCGTTGCCTCCCAGGATGGCGGTATGAATATCGAAGAGGTTGCGGAAGAGACTCCTGAACGGATCCACACCATTACTATCGATCACGCCGCTGGTCTGCAGCCATACCAGTGTCGCAAGCTGGCCTTTGCCCTGGCGCTGGAAGGACAGCAGATCCGTGATTTCCAGAAGTTTATGTATGGCCTCTACAATATGTTTGTTGAGTCTGATGCCAGCCTGGTGGAGATCAACCCACTGGTGGTAACCAAGGCCGGTGAGCTGATTGCTATTGATGCCAAGGTTAATTTGGACGACAACGCCTCCTATCGTAACCCTGAGCTGGTTGCCATGCGTGATATCAGCCAGGAAGATGCCCGTGAAGCGGCAGCCAAAGAGCATGATCTCAACTACATCACCCTGGATGGCAATATTGGCTGCATGGTAAACGGTGCCGGTCTGGCCATGGCTACTATGGATCTGGTTCAGATCAAGGGCGGCAGCCCAGCAAATTTTCTGGATGTCGGTGGTGGTACAACTGCTGCGCGTGTAGCCGAGGCATTCAAACTGATCCTCTCCGACGATAAGGTCGAAGCTGTTCTGGTGAACATCTTTGGCGGCATCGTACGTTGTGACCTGATCGCCGAAGGTATTATCTCGGCGGTTAAAGAGGTGGGTGTAAACGTTCCTGTCGTAGTAAGACTGGAAGGCACAAAAGCTCCTGAAGGGCTGGAAATTCTGGCCAACAGCGGCCTGGCAATCACCACTGCGGCTGATCTCAACGAGGCAGCCGAACAAGTCGTTGCAGTGACCAAGGGCTAAGGGGAACAGAACATGAGTATTCTTATCAATAAAGACACCAAGGTCATCTGCCAGGGATTCACTGGCAAGCAAGGGACCTTTCACACCGAACAGGCTATTGCCTACGGCACCAACGTTGTTGGTGGTGTAACTCCAGGCAAAGGTGGCCAGAGCCATCTTGATCTGCCGGTTTTCAACACAGTTCATGACGCGGTAGACGCCACTGGCGCAGATGCCACCATGATCTACGTGCCACCTCCATTTGCTGCTGATGCCATCCTGGAAGCTGCAGATGCCGGTATCAAGGTTATCGTAGCTATCACCGAAGGTATCCCGGTACTGGATATGATGAAGGTGAAAGCGGCTCTAGCCGAAAAAGATTGCTACCTGATCGGACCTAACTGCCCCGGCGTCATTACTCCGGGTGAATGCAAGATCGGCATCATGCCAGGCATGATCCACAAGCCAGGCAAGATCGGCGTGGTATCCCGCTCCGGTACTCTCACATACGAAGCTGTCTACCAGACCACAGTTACCGGCCTGGGTCAGAGTACCTGTGTCGGCATCGGTGGCGATCCGATTCAGGGTATGAACTTCATCGACGTACTGAAGTTGTTTAAAGATGATCCACAGACCGAAGGTATCATCATGGTTGGCGAGATCGGCGGCAGTGCAGAAGAAGATGCAGCCGAATATATCCAGGCTAACATCGACAAGCCTGTAGTAGCTTACATTGCAGGTGTAACTGCACCTCCAGGCAAACGCATGGGCCATGCTGGCGCTATCGTTAGTGGTGGTAAAGGCACGGCTGATGGCAAGTTTGCCGCCCTTGAGGCAGCAGGTGTTGCTACTGTGCGCTCCCCGGCTGATCTAGGCAAGAAGATGCTTGAATTGATGAGCTGATCACTTCTTGTAGTTTAGTCAGTACGACTGGTCCCCTCGCGCAAGCCTGGGGACCAGTTTGTTTTTAAGGCCATCTAATGTGATCTACACTGGTTTGCATGGCCTCTATTGTATATATTTCTCCTGCTCACAGACCTTTTACCTATAGAAGGCTTTTCACTTGAATTTAAAAATATCTCTGGCTCAACTAAATCTCCTGGTTGGCGATATCTCTGGAAATAGTAAACGAGTAATGGACGCGGCTATCAAGGCCCGTGATGGGCAGGGTGCCCATGCGATTGTTTTCCCGGAGCTAACACTCACCGGATATCCACCTGAAGACCTGCTGCTACGTTCAGAGTTGATCAAGCGAGTAGAGCAGGCGCTGGAAGATATCTGCCGTGAAGTTATTGGTATTGATATTGTTCTGGGTTATCCCAGATGTCAGGATGGCAAGCTATACAATGCAGCCGGTGTAATACGCGATGGTGAAATCATTGCCGAATATTTTAAGGCGCTGCTGCCAAACTACAGTGTGTTCGACGAAAAGCGCTATTTCGAGGCTGGAACAGAACCCTGCGTGGTAGAGCTGAACGGCGTCCCGGTGGGACTAACCATCTGCGAAGATATCTGGTACAAAGACCCGGCAGAAAAAGCAGCTAAGGCTGGCGCAAAGATCTTGCTAAACCTAAACGCATCTCCATTTCATACTGGCAAGGCAATAGAGAGAGAAGGGCTGATTCGTAAGCGTTGCCTGGAGACGGGCCTCCCGGTTGTCTACGTAAATCTGGTTGGCGGGCAGGATGAACTTGTGTTTGATGGTGGCTCATTCGTGATGGATGCAAACGGAGAGCTGACCCAGCGTGCGCCATTCCACCATGAAGCCCATGCCTTGGCAGAGTTCAGAGATATTTCACCACAGCCTACTGAGATCTCATCCTACCCAGAAGAGCTGGAGGGTATCTACAACACCCTGGTGCTGGGTGTGCGCGATTACGTGACCAAGAACGGCTTCAAGGGCGCAGTGCTTGGCTTATCTGGCGGCATCGATTCTGCCCTGACTCTGGCCATAGCAGCGGACGCCCTGGGTGGTGAGAACGTAGAAGTGGTGATGATGCCGTCTCGCTACACCTCTGATATGAGTAACGAAGATGCGATAAAACAGGCTCAGACCTTGGGTGTTGAGCACCGAACCATCGCCATCGAACCGGCCTTCAACGCCTTTCTGGAGATGCTGAAAGAAGAGTTTGCTGGAACCGAGAAGGACGTTACGGAAGAGAATATTCAGGCCAGATGTCGTGGGATAATCCTGATGGCCATCAGCAACAAGAAAGGAAAGATTCTTTTAACTACAGGCAACAAGAGCGAGATGTCTGTCGGTTATGCCACACTCTATGGTGATATGGCTGGTGGCTTTGCGCCGATCAAGGATGTGCCAAAGATGCTGGCATATCGACTGGCTGAATACTGTAACCGAGATCAAGAGATCATCCCTCGTCGGGTGATTGAACGTCCGCCTTCGGCTGAATTGGCACCGGATCAGAAAGACTCTGACAGTCTGCCACCATATGACATTCTGGATGAGATCCTGGCTCGTTACATCGAACATGACCAAGGTAACGCCGAGATAATTGCGTCTGGTTTTGAGTCGGAGATGGTACGCAGAGTTACTCGGATGGTTGATCGGAACGAGTATAAACGCCGTCAGGCACCACCTGGTGTAAAGATTACGCGTAGGGCATTTGGGCGTGACCGCCGTTATCCGCTTACAAGTGGATTTTAGTAAACTGACCTTAGATCAAGAATGCAGTAAGATAGTGCTAAATAAAACCGGAGTGACCAAATAATGAAAAAAGTCGACGCGATTATAAAGCCATTTAAATTGGATGACGTGAGAGAGGCATTGTCAGCCATAGGCCTTACCGGGATGACCGCAACAGAAGTCAAAGGTTTTGGTCGGCAAAAAGGCCATACCGAGCTATATCGGGGAGCGGAATATGTAGTGGACTTTCTGCCCAAACTCAAGCTGGAGATGGTTATCGCAGATGATCAACTGGATCAATGCATCGATACCATAGTGGCGGCTGCGCGTACCGGCAAGATAGGTGATGGCAAGATCTTTGTTACAACTGTAGAGAAGGTGGTTAGGATTCGTACCGGAGAAGAGGACGAGTCGGCTATCTAAGCATTCTACGGGGGTCGGAGTTTGCTCCGACCCCTGCTATTAGTTTTGATCCAGGCCTATATAGTCCCACACCTGTCGCACTATAGGCGTATCATCCGGGGCTTCCAGCTCGGCTGTTTTGAAATAACCCTTCTGCTCATTTAGAGCATAAACCCGTTTAGCATCACTTGATAGCTGCTCCAGGCCAAGCTTGTCATAGGCCTTTATCATTATTTCCAGTGCATCCTTGATCGCAGGAGTACGCTGATAGTTTTCCACCACTTTTGCACACCGGTTGGCTGCTGCCAGGTAGGCACCACGTTTCATGTAGTAGCGGGCTGCGTGGACTTGACTTGCGGCAATGTTATTACGTAGATAAACCAGACGCTTTCTGGCATCGGCTGAATATTTACTCCGTGGGTAGCGGCGTATCAGCTCAGAGAAATCATTGAATGAGTCCAGGGCAGCAGATGAATCACGTTGAGAGCTGTCCACTGGCACAAAGCGATCAAAAAATCCCATGTTACGGTTAAAGTTCACTATCCCTTTTATGTAGAAGGCGTAGTCAACGTACGGATGATTAGGATGGAGCTTAATGAAACGATCCGCTGCCGCGATGGCCTGTTCCTGATCGCCATTCCGGTAGTAGGCATAGGCTACATCAAGCTGGGATTGCATGGCATAACGCCCGAAAGGGAAGTTGGCCTCCAGAGCTTCATAGTATTTGATTGCTCCCTCATAGTCCCCTTCCGCCATATTTGCGGAGGCCTCAGAATAGAACTTACTGGCGCTCCAGCCCTTGGTCATATCCTTCTCTTTGGGCAGGAGTGAACAGGCAGAAACGAAAAGCAGTAGAGCGAACAGGGCCGTAAGACGTATAGTAGCCATGATGATTGCGGTAGACCTCGACGAAAAATATTGGCCGATAGTATACCCTATTGTGTATGTCTGAAAGAAATTACATTTGTCAGGAGAGCTCCGTTTCCAACGGGAATTATGAGTGAAAAATTGAATGCAACGGTAGATCCAGGCCAGGCCGGAATGCGTCTGGATCAGGCTCTCGCCACCCTGTTTCCCGACTATTCCAGGGCAAGGTTACAGAATTGGATCAAGCAGGGCCTGGTAAGCGTGGATGGGACAATAGCCGCTCGTCCCAGAGAAAAGGTCATAGGCGGTGAGCTGGTAGAGTTGGAGGCCCGTCTAGATGACCAGGTAGAGTGCTGTCCAGAGTCGATCCCACTTGAGATTACGTATGAAGATGAGGCTTTGCTGGTCATAAACAAGCCGGCTGGCCTTGTGGTACACCCGGCGGCTGGTAACCCGGATGGCACTCTGCAAAATGCCTTGCTGCATCACGATGAGAAGCTGATCCAGCTTCCACGCGCCGGTATTGTTCATAGGTTGGATAAAGAGACCAGTGGCCTGCTGATGATTGCCAAGACCACCGCAGCCCACAAGAGTCTGGTCGAGCAGCTACAACAACGCTCGGTCAAACGTGAGTATCGAGCTGTGGTAACAGGCGTGATGACCGCAGGTGGCTCTGTAGACCAACCCATAGGCCGCCACCCTAACCAGCGGACGCGAATGGCGGTTCATCCTAGCGGCAAACCAGCTGTAACCCACTATCGTGTCCTGGAAAAGTTTCGTTTCCATACCCATCTGAAGGTTGTATTAGAGACCGGCAGGACACATCAGATTCGCGTGCATATGGCCCATATTCGTTATCCATTGGCAGGTGACCCGGTCTACGGCGGACGCTTGCGAATACCTCCCAAGGCATCTGC
>RRYU01000204.1_pt1 | contig 47344 bp, 45 predicted proteins | sample 2162651 | NCBI WGS metagenome assembly RRYU01 (sample SAMN10267283, study PRJNA491782) | microbial mat metagenome | isolation source: biomat in the production well | place: Japan: Minami-Kanto gas field, natural gas well KTG3 | collected 2017-06
GGGGGGCGTATGGTTGCTATTATGGGTAGTGGGCCGGTTATGAATGCGGTGTTAGTCAGACGTATGAATGCAAACAGTTATGATACCGTCCACCTGTTTGAAACAGATGTCGCACCACTGCTAAACCAGCCGCTCAAGCAACATTTTGATTTTTAGGCCTCTTGAATTATCTGGACAGCAACCCTACTATATTAGCAATCGTTAATATTGATACAGAAAGGTGGCCATGTGCCACCTTTTTTAAATAGATAAAGTCCATTAGCACAATGGTTTGAGGATATTAAAATGCATTTTGGTTTTCGTCATCTAACGACTGCAACAGCACTGCTCCTAAGTGCTTCTGCGTTATACGCAGAAAATCTGCTGGATGTTTATAACAAGGCTTTAACCAGTGATACCCAGATAGCTATTGCTGAATCCTCTTTGCAAACGGTTCGCTTGCGTCATGATCAAAGTGGCGCAGCGATCAAACCGCAAATTAATTTTAGTGCCAACATTACCGAAAACCAGTCAGACGTCACGGGTTCAGGAACAGATAACTACCAAAGCAATGGTTACAGCCTGACGCTAACCCAAAGTCTGTTGAACTATGACTCATGGAATGCGATAGATGAGGCCTCTGCCTATGTGCGCCAGGCTGAAGCACAGTATGAAGCCGCAAAACAAAATCTGATCACCCGCGTGGCAACCGCCTATTTTAACCTGCTAGCTGCGGAAGATACCCTGGGACTAGCCAAGGCGGAAACACGCGCAATCAGCCAGCAGTTAAACCAGACCAAGCAACGCTTTGAGGTTGGTTTATCTGCCATTACCGATGTTCATGAGGCACAGGCTGCCTTTGACCTGGCGGTTGCACAAGAGATCGCGGCACAATCCACACTGGATAACGCCCGTGAAGCAATACGCGAAATTGCAGGTCAGAGTATTGGTAAAATTGCCAAGCTTGATAAAGAGGTTCCACTGACACCACCCGTACCACAGAATATTGATCAATGGGTTGAGCTGGCACTACAGAAGAACCTTAATGTCATTGCCCAACAGGCAGCGATCAAGGCATCGACCGAATCTGTTGCCCGATCAAAAGCAGGACATATGCCAACACTCAACCTGGTTGCTTCGCACTCCTATAGCAAGTCTGATGGTTCCAGTCTGTTTACAAACCGGGAATCAACCAGCAACAGCGTTGGACTTCAGCTATCAGTCCCCATTTATAGTGGCGGTTTAACCAGCTCCAGGATCAAGGAAGCTACCAATACTCTAGGTCAGGCTAAAACCACACTGGATCAAACACGTCGTGCAACCGTAAGACAGGCACGAAGTGCTTATCTTGCAGTCAATGCAGGCATTGGTCAGGTAAAAGCGCGGAAACAGGCACTGGCTTCAGCTCAAAAGGCACTGGAAGCGACACAGGCTGGCTTTGAGGTTGGCACTCGCACCACGGTTGATGTGTTAAATGCGCAACGTGAGTTATATCGCGCTCAGAGTAACTATGCCCGTGGACGTTACGACTATCTGTTAACCGTACTTGGGCTGAAACAGGCTGTAGGTAATCTGCAAGTGGCAGATATTGAATCCGTTAACTCACTTTTAAAATAATTGTCTCACGCAGGGAATAGTTTTTCCCTGCGGTGAATGTTTCACATCTTTCCAGTGCGCTGCTAGAATCACTACCCATGAATAGCCAATCACCCTTTCCACATACCGCACCTGATTTTAGCGATCCACTAGGTCTGATCTCGGCATGTCACCAACGTATACGAGATCATGCTTCCTTACTTGAATTAATCGTTGTGCGTTTCGAAAAAGGTGAAATAGATGCTGATGTGCGTGAAGCTGCAAAAAAGGTGCATACCTATTTTAATACCGCTGCAAAACATCACCATCAGGATGAAGAGAAAGATATTTTTCCTTTGCTGATACGTCAGTCCCTTAAGATTGCCGATATTATTCACAAGCTAAAACAGGATCATCAACATCATGCTGAATTATGGTCTGTCATCGAGCCAGTTTTAAAACGTCTACCGGAAACTCTGGATGATCATTTTAAGCAATCCGTCGTTGAATTTTGTACTCTACAAAAAGAACACGTAAACATTGAAGATGAAGATCTCTTTGCGATGGCAAAACATATCCTCAGCAGCGAACAATTGAAAAAGATTGGAAAAGCGATGGCTGAAAGGCGCGGTGTACGTTTGCCGTTTAACTTTTAGCCGGGATCATGGCAGAAAACACACCCTTTCACTTTTACCACTACCTCCATCCACGCCATTGGCCTACCTGGATAGCCCTTGGAATATTACGTCTAATCGTATTGTTGCCATTTGCACTCATTATGAAAATTGGCGGAGGTATCGGGATGCTGATGTATCGTGTGATGCCTTGCCGTCGCCATATTGTCACCACCAATATCCAGCATACCTTTCCTGACCTGACTAACACCGAGCAACAACAACTTATCATTGAACACTTTAAAAATGGTGGCAGAACATTACTTGAAAGTGCACTAGCTTGGTGGGCATCACCTCAGCGTGTTCGCAGACTTGGTACCATTCATGGACTGGAGCATCTGGAAAAAGCCGCTGCACAACAGAAAGGAGTGATCCTGTTAAGTGCCCATTTCACCGGTTTTGAGATAGGTGGACGTATTCTTGCTGATGCTCATCCGTTTCAATTCCTCTACAAGTTACAGCGCAAGAATCCTCTTTATGAGTCTTATACCAAGGCAAGACGGATGCGTTTCTATCAGGGCGGCGTAGCTCATCGTGATATGCGCGGAATGATTAAAGGGTTAAAACAAAAACGAACCTGCTGGTACTTGCCGGATCAGGATTTCGGGATAAAAAACAGTGTTTTTGTGCCATTTATGGGCGTAGAGACAGCTACTGTGACGGCCACGTCACGCCTGGCAAAAGTTAATGAAAGTCCTGTCGTCCCCTACTTTCCGTTACGAAAGGCAGATATGAGTGGTTACGATATTTATATCCTGCCACCGCTGGATAATTTTCCCTCTGATGATGACGTAGAAGATAGCCTACGGATCAATAAACTCATTGAGATCTATGTGCGTAAAGATCCAGCACAATACCTTTGGCTACATCGTCGATTCAAAACCAGACCAGAAGGTGAGGCACCACTTTATGATTGTTAGATATCGCCTGTTTCTGGTTCTTCTTTCACTGCCCATCACCCTGCTGTTTATCTGGCAGGCATTGAAACAGCGTAACTTTAAGTTCTTAAAAGAGCGACTGGGATTTATTTCAACCCAACTAAAAGATCCGTTGTGGTTTCATGCAACATCAGTAGGTGAAATTAACGCCATTGCACCCTTGATTAAGCATATCCAGCAACAGCAACCGGAAATGGCAATCCTAATCACCACCACCACTCCAACCGGTGCAGCAATAGCCAGACGGTTATTTCCAGATATTGAACATCACTACTTTCCCTTTGACTTTTTAATCAATGTCAGCAGAACCATTAAATCAGTTAACCCTAAAGCACTGATGATTGTTGAGACCGAAATATGGCCGAATCTTTATGCTGCATGTGGACGACTCAATATCCCTTTATATGTTGTAAATGGTCGTCTATCTGATCGAACCGTCAAAACCACTTTGTGGATCCACCGCCTTTACCGGCAAGCTCTGACTCATGTGAACCACATCTATTGTCGTTCTGCAGACGATAAATCAATGTTTGAGCTAATGGGCGCAAATGAAACGCAACTAACCGTAGCAGGCAACCTGAAATATGCTGCAATCATTGATAATAATGCCCAACCAATATCTGAGACAGAACGCCCTTACATACTGGCGGCATCCACGCGCGATAGCGAAGAACCAATTATTACCAACGCATTTATGCAAGCAGAACTAAAGGAAATGTTACTGGTGATAGCACCTCGACACCCGGATCGTCTTAATGAAATCATCCATTCTCTGGATCGATATAAGATAGCCATTCGTAGCCATGGCGATGCTATCACCAATGAAACTGAAATCTATATCGCCGATACCATCGGGGAAATGGCTGCTCTTATTTCAGGTGCCAAACTGGTAATTATCGGTGGATCGTTTGTGGATAAAGGTGGACAAAACCTGCTCGAGCCGGCTGCTGCAGGCAAGCCGACCATTGTTGGCCCTCACATGGAAAATTTCAAAACCGAAACCGAAGATCTTCTCAAGGCAAAAGGTGTGGTTCAAGTCACTGCAGAAAACCTCCCCGACGAGATAAACAGACTGATTAATGATAAAGAAGCTGTCTCTGAGCTTGTTACCAATGCCAAAGGATTTGTTGATGAGCGCAAGAATGTTGTAGAGGATTATTATCAGTTGATTATGGCGAGGTTACAGGGGTAATTTTGGATTTTTCATTCCAAAGAAAGTTGGAATTCAGAAAAATATATTGTCACATTAATAAAACAACTGGATTGCTTCACTTCGTTCGCAATGACTTATCTTAAATAGTTTAATCAGACGTTCCTTTTTGATAGCCTTCCATCAACACTCCCCACATCTCCTCATCAAACTGAAATCCTGAATCCTTGGATTTAAACTTCTCAAATGACCGTTTTAACCGCTCAAGATTCTGTTGCTGCCACTTCCCTGCAGGCTTGATCTCCCCACGGTCAAAATCGATTAAATAGACCTTCCCTGTGTTATCCACCATGATATTGCGTGCATTAAGATCAGCATGGTAAACCCCCCGCTGATGAAACTGTTTGATGGTTTTACCTACCTTTTGAAGTAATTCTGCAGTCACCTCCTGCATTGTCATCCTGTCGGCAAGAGGTATTGCATCTAAACGTCGTGTAATCAGATCAGCCTGATAACGACAAATGCCACGCTTAATCACCTGCGCCGCGATGGGTTGTGGTACTGGAAAGTTCTCATTGTAGAGTTGCGCTAAAAGATCCCACTCTTTCCATGCACGGCTTAGCTGTGGATCAAAACCAAAATATTGATCTTTTATCAGCTTCGCCGGTAATCCACCACGGCGATAATGGCGTAATACACAATCAATTCCCTGATATTTAAAGAATTGAACCTCCGCTCGCCCGGTTCCTTTATGCTCGCTTTGCAGGGAATTTTGATGCGGATTGAATATTTGTGGATCGAGCTGGGGTATAATCTCGGCATCAAATAATATATAACGGTTTTTTTCTTTAATTATCTGCCTGTGCATTTATGGCTCAACCACTAAATTTGTTGTTCAAAACTCCACCCAGGTCGCTGTGTATTCTTCGCCTTTCAGCGATTGGTGATATCACACATACATTGCCAACCCTCAGAACCATACAGCATGCATGGCCAGATACAAAGATCACCTGGATTATCGGTAAAACCGAACATCAACTGGTTGGTGATATTCCGAATGTAGAATTTATCATCTTTGACAAGTCGAAACGATGGCGTGCTCATATAGATGTTGCTAATCAGTTAAAAGGGCGTGAATTTGATCTTCTATTACACATGCAGATGTCGATACGTTCTTCTATGCTGGCGATGCGGATTTACACCCCTGTTAAACTCGGATTTGATAAAGCACGTGCCAAGGATCTGCAATGGCTGTTTACCAATTATAAAATTGCGGCAAGAACCAACGAGCATGTGGTAGATAGCTTTAAAGGGTTTAGTGACGCAATTGGTATCAGTGACTATCAGCTTCGTTGGGATATTCCCATTCCTGATTCTGCCAGAGAATATGCCAAACAGCAGATCCCGGACAGTAAACCTTATGCCGTAATCAGTCCCTGTTCGAGCATGCCCTATCGTAACTGGCTTACGGATCGTTATGCCTTAATTGCCGACTATATTCATACCAGAGGCTATCAGGTTGTCCTTACCGGAGGGCTGAGTGAGTATGAAAAGAGGGTCGGAGAACAGATTGCCTCTCAAATGCAAAACACTGCGATTAATCTCATTGGGAAAAGCGATCTGAAACAACTACTTGCTATCCTGGCTGAGGCAAAATTTGTGGTCTCACCCGATGCAGGTCCAGCGCATATGGCTACCGCGGTTAATACACCCGTGATTGGTCTTTATGCCTGTACTAATCCTGATCGTGCCCGTCCCTACCTCAGCGCAGACACGACAGTCAATCGATATTCGGATGCAGTCAGGCAAAAGTTCGCCACAGATGTTTCTGAGCAACCTTGGGGAGTGCGAGTACGCGATGAATTTGCAATGAAGCTGATATCGATTGAGGATGTCACCTTAATGATCAATAAAATTATAAGCTGATGTTTAAACCGTTACGACTATTCCTGCGTTTGTGGTTTTACCTGCTGCTGACGACAGTGTTCGGCAAGTTATTTTTTGCCGGCTACTTTTACCCGCAGTTTTCCAATCTTGGGATCCTGGAAATTCTACATTCCAGTTTCTGGGGTATTCGTTACGATCTCTCAATTTCTGCATTAATTGCATTGGCAATCTATACCTGCGCCTGGCTGTTACACCGCCTGACCTCTATAAGAATGACCGCCATCTCCTTTATCCTTGTTGTCATAGCGGTCTTCTTTGCCATCATGATTCATGGTAGTGATACTCTCTATTACGCTGAATCCGGCCGACATATGGGGTATGAACTCACTGAAGGGATAAATTCTGCATCATCACTACTGACACAGTTATTCAGTTCACATTTGTGGTTTTTATTAACACACCTGTTCTGGTTTGTGCTGATGGTGACTCTTATCCACCTGAGCTGGCGTTCACGTAAGACTGTACGAACCCTGTTTGATACCCGTGAATTTCAAATCTCCAACCAACTGGAGCTTAATCTGTTCGCAGCAATATTGATCGCTATTATCACTATAAGAGGTGGCATCCAAAACCTGCCACTGGAGCCAATCCATGCACAAGAGATTGGTAGCTCCCAAAAAGCAACCCTGGCACTAAATGGTCTCTATAATGCTATCTACTCAACCATTAGCGGGGATCAAATCAAACCCCTGGTCGATATTGATGTGACAGAGGATGAAATCAATCAGTTCAGGGAGACGATCTCTCATAAGCCATCCAATTCGACAGCATTTTCAGAGCCATTGCCGAATATTGTGATTGTCTTTCTTGAGAGCTGGAGTGCAGCATATATGCAAAGCTATGGTGGCGAAGATAAAACCACACCATTTTTTGACCAGCTGCGAAGTAAATCGATCACAACCAACATCATGTACGCTGGCGGACACCGCACCACAGAAGGGATGTTTACCTCATTATGCTCATGGCAAAACCCTTTGGGAAATACCATTTCACAAAATCAGCTCCAGAATTATGGCTATTATTGCCTGCCCCATGTTCTGGCTGAACACGGCTATGACTCAATTTTTATTCAGGGCACCAATGCCAATACCAGTGGTACTGGTGCCTTTGCCAAGATGCTCGGTTTTAATGAGAGCATTGGCAAGCGAGAATATAAAAATGAATTAATGCCCCCCAATAGCTGGGGATATCATGATGTCGATATCTACCATCAAGCATTAAAACGTTTGGATTCCATCTCCTCACCGGCTTTGATTGGCATTAACACCAATTCAACTCATGATGTCGAAATGCCTGAAGGGATCGAGGCAAAATTTGGCATTAAACCCCCGATACAATTATATAAAAGCCTGCTCCATTTTTCTGACACCGCGCTAAGAGGCTTTATAGATGCGATCAATAAACGTATCGAAGCAAGGGATACTCTCGTTATACTCGTCGCTGATCATGCAGGGCCTGGCAAGGAGACGACCTCATCTAATTACATGATTCCGTTTTTAATTTATTCAAAGAAAGGGATTCCGAATCACCCTGTGGTTGACATTGCCTCCCAACGGGATATCTCCCCAACCTTGTTAGATTTAATTGGCATAAAGGCCAATGTATCGTTCTCCGGTAAATCCTTACTTTTATCCGGAGAGAGAGATAGTGATTATTACCATCAGGGAGTTCTAGGCTGGCACTATAACAATCGTCTGCTGGAAATCCCCATTACACACCCGGATAAACCAGAGTGTTTTAAAACGGAAACCTTAAAGCCGTGGATAAACGACAAGCAACTATGTAGTAAGGAAGATCTGAAAACATCCATGAAGGCATTCACCTTTACCAGAGTGTCGCAGTCTTATCTGTTTAACGGTAAACTTAAAAAACCTACACATAATGGTCATTAAACCATGACCTTGTACTCAACAGGATTGATGAAATGCATTTAAAAAAGCGTGTTTTAGTAACAGGTGGTGCCGGATTTTTAGGTTCACATCTTTGTGAGCGCCTACTCAAGGATGGCCATGATGTTATCTGTCTGGATAACTTTTTCACTGGCACTAAAGATAATGTCGCACATTTGATAGATAACCGTAGCTTTGAGTTAATGCGTCATGATGTTACCTTCCCGCTATATGTCGAAGTAGATGAAATATACAACCTCGCCTGCCCTGCATCTCCAATCCACTATCAGCACGACCCGGTTCAGACCACCAAGACCAGCGTCCATGGGGCAATCAATATGCTTGGGCTGGCCAAGCGCACCAAGGCCAAGATCTTCCAGGCATCAACCAGTGAGGTCTATGGTGATCCCGAGGTTCATCCCCAGCCAGAGAGCTATTGGGGCAAGGTCAATCCCAATGGGATACGCTCTTGTTACGATGAAGGCAAACGTTGTGCAGAGACCCTCTTCTTTGATTATCATCGCCAACATAGGCTCAGAATTAAAATCGCACGCATTTTTAATACCTATGGTCCTAACATGCACCCCAATGATGGACGTGTAGTATCCAATTTCATTATGCAGGCACTACAGGGTAAGGACATCACTATCTATGGCGATGGACAACAAACACGCTCATTCTGCTACGTTGATGATTTGATAGAGGTCTTTGTACGTCTGATGGATACTCCTGATGAGTTCACCGGGCCCATGAATACCGGTAATCCTGGAGAATTTACCATTTTAGAGTTAGCGGAAAAGGTTATTGCAATGACTGACTCAAAATCAAAGATTATTCATTTGCCACTTCCATCAGATGATCCTACACAGCGCCGTCCTGATATTACTTTGGCAAAAGAGACAGTTGACTGGGAACCGAAAATCACTCTGGATGAAGGACTAGTTCCGACGATCGAGTATTTTCGTAATTTTGTGTAACACCCATTTATTGACGGATATCCGGTTAAATGCCTTCACTATTTGAATATATTTCGCAAAAAAGAAAGATAAAAAAGTCACCCCTTCCCAAAGAGATCAAATCCAGACTTCTCAGTGAATACAAACGCCTCTCATTTAAAAAGATCTTTATTTCCAAAAAGAGTCAGCTAAATAGTGGCATTGAATCACTTCTGGGATTTGAGATTAACCATCTTGGCTTCAGGACGTTATTTCATCTTTATAACGAAGTATTTGTAAATCTAGATTACCTGACAGATATTGATAATGACAAACCGTTCATAATTGATTGCGGTGCAAACATGGGAATGTCTGTTCTATTTCAGAAGATGCTCTACCCTAATGCTGAGATTATCTGTTTTGAACCTGATCAGAAAACCTTTGAAATACTAAGTAGGAATGTTGAAACCAACAAGCTGACCGATACCTACGTACACCAACAAGCGGTATCAGATCATAAAGGAATGATCACATTCTACTTTGACCCTGACAATGAGGGCTCACTACAAATGAGCACCATTGAAGAACGTTCGCCCCAACACTCATGCGAAGTAGAGGCTGTTTTGCTCTCTGAATATATTACCAAACAGGTTGACCTGTTAAAGATGGATATTGAAGGAGCTGAACTTTCTGTACTAAAAGAGCTTGATATATCAGGTAAAATTGGTTCCATCGATAGAATCATCATCGAGTTCCATCATCATATAAAAGATGATATTGATGATCTTTCTATTACACTGAATATCCTCGAAAAGAATGGCTTTGGCTATCAGTTGTTTGCAGATCATAGCCGTCCAATCCCAAGAGGTCTGATGCAGGATATTATGATCTATGCCTACAGAAAGTAATTTATCAGGTAACAAACCCTAAATAAGTCCATCCTGTGCTTCTCAGGGAAGCTGAGAGACAAAGTGTGATTAATATTTTTCTTCAACATCAACAGCTTGTCGTTGTTGATGTTGTTAGCGTGTCCAGGAGCTAAATCAATAACCCGCTTAAGTTGATATTTTTTCCAGAAAGAGCTTGGCTCTTGAAAGATACGTATGGTTTTCCATTAAATAGTAGTATCCATTACGGACCAACGCTTCTCTCTCACTATCGTTCTTCAGGTAATAGTTAATCTTGTCTGTCAGATCAGAGAGATCATCTTTGCAGAAAATTACATGCTCTCCATCAATAAAATTTGATGGTATCTCTATCTTGGGTTGCTGGGTAATCATTAATGACATGACACCCGGGATTTCCCAATAACGCAGGGTATCCCAACCTACGCCTCTGAAATTACACGATATTCGACTCGCGCCAAGCTCTCTTAGATAACCCAATCCCTTTCGTTTATAGTTTCTAAACGTTTGCCCCAATGTAGTTCCATTGCTGCGACAATCATAGAGATTTTCCAGTATCATCAGTGCTCTGGTTCTTATAGGATCTGATTCAACACACCAACAGGTTACATCATACTGTTTCTCAACGGGCAGTTTTATTTGTTGTGGTTTAAATGCCATAGGAAAAGGATAGGTATTCTTCGGATACTCTTTTCCCGTTAGACATTCTCTTTTAAAAACATGTTTGAATGGCCTAATATTTTTTACCTGATCAAAAAGGGATCTAAATTTAAGCCGGTCCGCATCACCACCTATTTCAGGAAAATCACCACCATCAACAAAAACTACAGGAATAGAGGTTGGCAATGCGTTACTGATTTTTAAATAATTCTCAAAGGTATCCCTTTTTGTGGAACCAATAACCACATAATCAAACTCATAATTTCTAATCTTGTTACCTAATGTAATAAAGTCAAAAACATACTCTGTTTTTGTATGACATAAACCCATATTGAGTGGATACGGTTTTCTTTCGAAGTAGTAGCGATAATTAACGGGATATGCTGTTACTGCAGACTTCCCTAATACTTCTGTCAGTCCTGCAAATAATTGGTCTTCAACATAATCAGGACTTTTTGAGTTTATAAAGAGGATTTTCATTATTTAATATGTTGTGTCAGGCCGTTGACAGTTCTGTAGCTCTCACAGGCTTTGGTTTCTTCAAATAGTTTCAGGTTTCTTTCACTAACCTCATATTGGCGTTGATGAAATAGATGATACTGAAGTGCCAGAAATTTTATGTTTATAGTTACCATTCCACTCTTTTCCATTCGCCACTGGACATCACTATCTTCACCAATTCCTGGTGAGTGATAATCCTCATTAAAACCATTTATCCTTACCAAATCACTTTTAAAACATGAGAAGTTACAACCGACAATATTAAGTGTTTTTTGTCTGGTAAACATCGTTATCAATGGCAGGTAAAGACCATACTCATAGTTTTTAACACCATCTTGTTTCATAACCTGAAAATTCTTCAGGTAATAGGTAATAGAGAAAAATCTGGAAATATATTCAGGTTTTTTACGGATTCTTTTTGAAATTTCTTTCCCTAACTCCACCCTTCGTCCACAACAGATAGATCCTTGTTGTGCAAACCTCAGGTGCGATTCAATAAAGCGGTAATGCGGCACACAATCTCCATCAATAAAAATCAGGTAATCACTTTCTGAAGCCAGTATTGCCCGATTTAGTGCTTTGTTCTTCATAAATCCATTATCTGGTTGTGTCAGATGCTTGAGATTGGAAAAACCCTCTTTTACTGATTCAATATACTCAGCAACCATTGGAGACTTTCCATCCTCAGAAACTATGATAGAAAAATCACGATATGACTGGTTCGCAAGTGTGTACAAAATGACATTAAGTGCCTCGACATCCTTGTAGATGGATATGATGATAGTTACTGATAACTCTTTTTTCTGTAACATGGTGTAGAGGCTGTCTGCTTATTTAGATGAATCATACCATCTACAATAAACGACAGAATGATCTCGAATCAAATATATCTTAAATAATCATGCTTTAATTGTTGGAATATACGTGCAATGAGGATTCTGGTCATACGTAACGACAAGCTCGGCGATTTCATGCTCGCATGGCCTGCCTTTGCACTTTTAAAGAAACAACTGCCTGAGTGTGATATCACTGCATTGGTTCCCGGATATACCGCACCCGTTGCCAGACTTTGTCCTTCCATTGATCATCTGTTGATTGATAATGGCGCAGGTGTGTTTGCACTTGCAGGTAAATTACGTGCTCATCATTTTGATGCGGTAATCACCCTCTTCTCAACTGGTCGGATTGGTGCAGCGCTCTGGCTCGCCGGGATAAACTATCGGTTGGCCCCCGCAACCAAACTGGCACAGTTTTTTTATAACCAGCGCTTGACCCAACGCCGCTCACTTTCACAAAAACCGGAATATGGCTATAACCTCGATCTGGTATTACGCTTTCTTAGTGATCACCAGCAGGGTTTAGCAGCCACAACGTCTGTCGCTAATGACTGGTTAACTGATGAGCTACAGCGACCTTTTTTAACCATGCAGGAACCATTTGATCGCACTTCCTTTTGTCAGACATTACGGGTCAATCCTGATTCACTGCTAATACTCATCCATCCCGGTAGCGGTGGCTCAGCAAATAATTTGAGTCCTGAGCAGTATATTAAATTAGCCAATGCACTTAAAAGTAACAGGGACCTAGCTTTTGTTATCACAGCAGGTCCGGGTGAAGAGGAAAGTGCACAAATGGTAGCCAATGGTATTCAACAAGAGAGTCGCTTCTACAAAGCGGAAGGTGGATTAACTGAATTCTGCAAGGCTCTGGCAATGGCGGATCTTTATATCAGCGGATCTACCGGGCCCTTACATATCGCTGCTGCTCTGAATCGCCCGACTGCGGCTTTCTATCCACGTCATCGCTCAGCGACCCCATTACGCTGGCAAACACTCAATGCACCAGAGAAACGCCTGGCATTTACCCCACCTGAATGCAGTGAGGCCGCGGATGTACAGCAAATTGATGTATTAAGTGCCGCTTATGAGATCAGCTGCCACTTTCTTCATCACTGAGAAACTGACGTAATTGTTGATAGTGATTATCCAGATCAAAACGTTTGCCGGCTTCTTCCCTTCCCGCTTCTGCCAGCTCTTTCCTCCGTTTTGAATCGGATACCAGTAATTCAAGCTGTTCGGTAAGACTAGCTACGCTGTCTGACTCAAACAACAAACCGGTTTTGTTGTGATCAATAATCTCAGGGACTCCGCCTCGATTACTGCCAATTACGGCCACACCACATCGCATCGCCTCTGGCAGAACAAGACCAAAGGTCTCTTCAATCGTGGTTAATGCAATAACATCACACGCTTGCATCCATGACTGTGGCTTGTCGGTAAACCCTTCAAAAATCACTCTATCGCTGATACCGAGCAACTTTACTTGCTCTTTTAATAGCTCTGGATAGGAGTCATTCATTGCATGGCCAACAATAAGCAGTTTGAGCGGATAACCTTTCTTGAAGAGTCTGGCAACTGCCTCAATGATTAGATGCTGTCCTTTAAATGCCTCCAGTCGACCAAACACACTAACCAGAACCTCATCATCTCTTGCTCCCCAATAGTCCCGTTGACGTTCACGTTGGTCAGTTGTGAGGATATGATCAGGAGGTGCCACACCATAGTAGAGAGGTTTAACTTTGCCAGGATCTGGCAGAAAACCTTTGGCGGCATCAGCTAGTGAGCGAGTAATAGTTAACATCAAGTCCATCTGACCATACACAAAGCGATGATAGATATCTTTTTTCGAACGGGTAATCACCATCTGGCGGGTAAAAACCAGTCTTGGCTTTGATTTTGAAAACCATTTAGCAAACGCAGCCAGAGGAAGATCATTCGCCCAGTGACAATGAACAACATCAATGGAATGTTCGTCAATATAGGCAGCCAGTGCTTTAGCTGTTGTAAGCGGCAATTTTTTTACTGATGGTGGTTTAATAAAATGCAGTTGGATATCGGCACCTTCCATTTCTGGACGAATAGCACTGTCTGCACGAATGGCGGCAATAACCTGATCACTCTGTCTTAACGCTACAGCACTGCGGAATACATATAACTCCAAGCCCCCTTTGCCGGGAGATAGACATAGTTCAAGAATTTTCATCTTCAGGGAAACCTGCTTGATATCGAACCCAGAGATCCGCGTATTTTACAAAGGTTGAATGAGCAGAAAGAAGAGCGAGTAAAAGCCCCTGCTTACCATCAAGAAAACCAGCCCGAACAATATACATTTTGGTGAAACATCCCAACGCGTGAACTATCGCTTGCAACAAAGATGAACGCTTTCCTTTGGCATAACGCTGTTCTGCCCATGCTTTGGCATAAGCTGCTGATTTCACCAGATAGTGATTCATATCGTTATAGGTGTAGTGCAGCAGATCTCCATTAAGTGTTTTCAACTCCATGGTATCTGCATATTGTAGTTTCTCATGAACCAGTGCATCACCATATTGAGCTTTGGTTCGAGGATAGAGTCTGGTGACATAATCGGGATACCAGCCACTGTGGTGTATGAACCGACCAAAAACATAGGAGAGTCTGGCGAGCTGATATACACCATCTTGTTGGTTGGCTTTCACAACAGATTCAATCGACGATTTCAGTTCAGGAGTAATACGCTCATCCGCATCTAACATTAAAATCCATTCTGAACTAGCCAGGGCCTGTGCGCGCTGGCGTTGAACACCAAAGCCCTGCCAGTCACTCTCTATTGCAACTTTGGCATAATATTTATTGGCGATTTCAACAGTGTTATCACTACTGCCGGAATCAACAACAATGATCTCATCGGCAAAGGATGCTGTTTGCAGACAGGTATCCAGATGTGATGATTCATTCTTCACAATCAGGACGATAGAAAGCGTACTCACTGGCTTTTCACTCCTGTTCCCAAACGTAAAATAGCATCATATGCATTTTGCGGGTCAATATTGTTCAGACAATTACTATGCTTGAGCGGGCATTGTCTTTTAAAACAGGGGCTACACCCCAGTCGCAGATAGAGTATTTCGGCTTTCTGCGTTAAAGGGGGTGTATAATCTGGAGTCGATGATCCATAGATACCAACAACAGGGGTACCAGTAGCGGCTGCTACATGCATTAGTCCTGAGTCATTACTCACCACGGTACTGCAAACTGCCATCAGGTCAACCACATCTACAAGTGCCGTTTTGCCACATAATATTGTAGTAACACCTCCAGATAACCCATCGATCTCACCTGCTATCTGTTTATCCTTTTGTGAGCCGAGTATCCAGATCTGATAACCATTGGCATCAAGCATTTTGGCAAGCTCTGCATAATGTTGTGCTGGCCACTGTTTGGCAGGGCCATACTCAGCACCTGGCATAAAACCGATAACGGGTTTAATTGTATCCAGTCCCAGCTCTTCTAATACTTGCTTCTGGTTTGCTCTATCTATGGTGAGGGATGGCTCCGGAATAGGTGGTGGTAGCAGAGTATCTGTTGGATAGCCAAGTGCCACATAACGGTGAACGGTTTGGGTGAGTACAGACTTATCCAGTTGACGCATATCATTAATCAAACCATAACGCATCTCACCACGATAGCCGGTACGTATTGTTGCCTTTGCAAAAAATGGTACCAGTGCAGATTTCATTGAGCGTGGTAATACTATTGCATGATCATAGTGGTTCGCACGAAGTGAATGACCAATCTTTCTTCGGGTATTAAATGCCAGCTCACCATGACCCACTGGAAGTGCTATTCCACGATTTACCTCCGGCATACGCTCCAGCATTGGCAGTGACCATTGAGGTGCGATCACATCTATAGAGATATCCTCTGTGGTATAGATAGTTTTGAACAGACTTTGTGCCATCACCATATCACCTACCCATGATGGTCCGACGATAAGATAGCGTTTGGACATCGTAACTACTTACCCTCGTCATTGCGAACAAAGTGAAGCAATCCAGTCTTTTTTTGTGTGCTGGATTGCCACGTCGCTATCGCTTCTCGCAATGACGGATGTACAGTCCCGGTCATATAATTATTTACTCAATATCTTTTCAGTGATTTGGCAATTCTGTTTCAAATGTTCAGGATTAATAGTACCAACAATGACGCTGGAGACAGCTTCCTGTGCAAAAACAGTTCTAAGTGCATGTTCAACACCGCCACCACCTGCTGAACTATCAGCATGACCGCTCTGTAGCCCTTTCTTGATGACTACACCCTTATTTAATCTTTGTGCTGCTTGCAGTACAGGCAGTTCGTCTGTGTAAACAGGGTTATAGGTTGCCATTACCACATCCATATTCTCAACACACCAGATCCCACCCTCAACGGTTTTTGTAGACATCCCTACAGCTTTGATCAGGCCTTCATGTTTGAGTTGCTGCAAGGTATCACACACCGCCTCTTTGTGAATAATATCCATATCATTACCATCAGAGTGAACCAGTACCACGTCGATAAAATCCCGATCCAATCTTTTAAGGGATCGCATCACACTATCGCGTGTTCCCTTTGCACTAAAATCAAATGATGATTGTCCATTTTCAAAGATCTCGCCGACCTTGCCAATAATGATCCAGTCATCCTTATTAGGTAGTAACTGACCGAGACGTTCTTCACTCGTTCCATAGGACGGTGCGGTGTCTAATGAGTTTATTCCCAAATCCCATGCAAGGGATAACAATGAGCTCACTTCATTATCATCAGGTATTTTAAAGCCTGTGGGATATTTCACCTGTTGATCACGGCCAATCTTGACTGTACCCAGACCAAGGGCGCTAATGTAAATATCAGCAAGTCCCAATCTATTCTTTTTCATCATTCATGCCTTTAAATGAACCTAACGATACAAATCCGGCCATCAGTATGATGTAGACAGCAATAAAAAATTTATCCACGGTCATTGCGTCTGTAAGTCCAAAGATCAATGCCATTATGGCGGTAATAATTGCCGCAGTAGAGACATTAATGTCGGAGTTATTATGCATGGTAACATGTGTATATATTCGATAGACAGGCACTAAAAACATTGCCAGCATGAAGATGATCCCCACCATTCCACGACTCACCCAAACAGAAAGGATATCGTTGTGAGGCTCCATATGAAAATGAATTTGTTGTGCAATCTTATGGGAATTTATCAACTCATTTAACAAATAGTGGTAGGAGCCAAGTCCAGTGCCAATCCAGGGTGCCTTTTCTATCATCATTGCCGAAGCACGCCACATCTCCAGTCTCTGTCCAGTTGGTGTGTCAACATATTCACCAGTAAATGTCTGTTTTATATCGTAAACAGGCTTTAACGCCCGTTCTTTAAGTGAAAATATATTGATAAGCATTACTATAAAAACAAGTGATACTATGACTCCAATACTGACTTTTAGTATAGATACCTTATATTTAACCAGGTAGAGATAAGAGACAAAGATCAGAATAAATGGAATAGAAACCCATCCTCCTCTTGAACCAGACAGAAATGAGGCAACTGTTCCCAAGAGTAATGCAAGAATGAAAATGATATTTGAGATTCTGCTCCTATCTCGTAGTTGTTTTAATCCCAGGTACGATAAAACAGCAAATAGCAGTGAGATATCTCCAAACATAATCTCATACGAACTACCCTTTGCTCTGCCGGTAACGACTATTGAACCATCGTTGACTGAAACAACCTCATTAATTGCATATAAGCCAGAAGCGATTGCACCAAAGGCAATACCATACCAGAAAAACGTCTGATTTAACCTGTAACGAAGAGCCAGATAAAAGATAGGTAATGCATATAAAAACCTGATCTGAGTATCCAGCTTTGTTTGCGTGAGGTCATAACTGGGCTGAAGTAATTGAAGCGCGACTGTTACCAGGGCAAAAATAACAAATGGGGATGAAAAGGTAAGGCTTTGTTTCAACAGTTCTTTTTCAAACCGAAAAACCAACTCACCCATTCCCCATAGCACAATTACAATAAAGGCAACCTTGGAGAGTGGGTAGTAAACCTGAAGTGAGACACAAATCATAACGACCAATAGCGATAAAGCTACTTCTGCATAATGCTGTTTCTTGTTTAAGATTATACCCAGCATATAAAATCAGTCAGTTACCAGTTTTCCGCTATTTGCCATGGGAGCGGTGCCAATTCCGGCATAGCCCAATCGGGATAATCTTGATCCTTGGACGGGACGATATCGTTAACCAGCTCTTCCACCTCATCAGCCAAAGCCGGTGCGAGTGCCAGTTTGGTAGGCCATGTTGTTATGATCATACCACTGCGTGAAGCAAAGGCATTGGTTGGTCGTGAACCATCCTTCATTTTGTTCTCAGCGCGGTCAATATCGAGGGTTGCCCACTGGCACCGTGAAAAATCGATCCAGGGAAAAAGTGCATCCAGCTCTTTTTTAGTTACCGTGATCTGTTCGCTATCGCTGCGTTTCACACCTTGCTCCGCTGGTTCACCACCCACATACCATACAGTTTTACCCGCTTTATCAAAGTGGGAGGTAATAGTTATACGCGGGTTAGCACTGGCACCCAGGCAATGAGCATAGACACCATTGGAGAGGACATCCCCACGTAACATAATCATTTTTAACGGTCGAAGCTGCATCTGTGGCTGCTCTAATCCGAGCTGATACAGTATTTCACCATTGCCCTTACCCGCTGCGAGGATCACTATCTTTGATTCAATCGTTTTGTCATCATCCAGTTGAATCAAATTTGGCTCTTCTGAGTGAATCTGATAGTGATCTGTTTTATATATCTGAGTTTTGTGAAGCTGGAACAACTGTTCAACTAACGAAGCAGTATCCAGCACTGGCTCATTGAGTTTATAAACCTGCCCCTTGAACAAACTATTTTGAAAAAGCTCAGGACGACTGGATCCATCGAGGGGTTCAGTACGCGAACGCATAAGTTTGCTGGCAAAGAAACCCGCCATACGTGATGTAAGACTGGTGGTTGACCACATGTACTGATGATCAGACATTAACTTTACCGCTGAAAGATCAATCTCCCCATGACCTTCAAGACAGGCACGCCAGCGATTTGGCATCTCATAAATCGACTCAGATGATCCTGTCAGCTTTCCGGTTAATGCGTACTTGGTACCACCATGAATAATTCCCTGAGAGTAACCTGTCTGTCCACCACCAAGCTGGTGCTTTTCCAGCAGAACCGTTTTGTATCCGGCTATTGATAACCTTGAAAGCATCCATAAGCCTGCAATACCACCACCTAGAATTGTTATATCGACTTTTAGCGTTTGGCTCATCAGTGCTTACTTTTTATTCTCAGATGCACGAATGGAACCGATAATATTAGTGGTTGAGACATTTTCGACATAACTCATCACCCGTACTTCACCGCCAGCATTGCGTACACATTCACCGCCAGGGATATTATCCGGATCATTATCTCCACCCTTGACCAGAATATCAGGGTTTACATTACAGATAAGCCGGGTCGGGGTATCTTCATAAAAACCGACTACCCAGTCGACACAGTCGAGCGCAGCAAGCACCCGCATCCGTTTTGCCTGCGTATTTACCGGACGCTCTTCACCTTTTAGGCGTTTGACTGATGCATCATCATTGACGGCGACAACCAGACGTTCACCTAACTGCGCAGATTCCTCAAGATAGGTCACGTGACCGGCATGGAGAATATCAAAACAACCATTAGTCATAACGACCTTTTCACCATGTGCCTTTGCTTCCTGTACCAGTGCAATTAACTGTTCCTCACTCACCATACCACGGGCCATATCCTTCTGTTCATGCATGGCTCGGCGCAGTTCAGGTACAGTAACAGTCGCAGTACCAACTTTGCCAACCACAACTCCGGCAGCGACATTAGCCAGAACAGTTGCATCCAGTAACGACTCTCCCACAGCAAGGGCTGTAGCAAGGACTGACACCACCGTATCTCCAGCCCCTGTTACATCGTATACATCACGAGCTCTGGTTGGAATGTGCAGTGCATGCTCACCCTTTTGCAATAAAGTCATCCCTTTTTCACTACGGGTAATAAGTAATGCATCCAGATCATGATCTTCAATCAGTTTTAAACCACGTGACTCAATCTCATCATCATTGGCACAGTGACCAACTATCATTTCAAACTCATGCATATTTGGTGTTAACAGGGTTGCACTATGATAGCGGGAGAAATCGACTCCCTTGGGGTCAACAATGATGCGTTTCCCCTGTTCTTTTGCAATGGCAATCAGATCACGGCTTGAACCGAGTGCACCCTTGTTATAATCAGAAAGCACTACAACGTCACATTCATCCAGATGTTGCCTGAACTGCTCGACAAGACTCTGTGCTGCACTTTGCGGGAATCCCGCTTCAAAATCGAGGCGAATCAGTTGCTGATGGCGGCTGATAATGCGTAATTTGGTAATGGTCGGTAAGCCATCAATTTTCTCAAAGTAGCAGTTCACTCCATTTTCCTGCAGGGTTTTTGAAAGAGCCGCTGAAGCTTCGTCATTACCAGTCAAACCCATCACCGCTGCATGACCACCTAAGGAGGCAATATTAAGTGCAACATTTCCAGCACCACCTGCCCGCTCCTCGTTTTCACCAACGCGCACTACAGGTACCGGTGCCTCTGGTGAAATGCGTGAGGTCTCACCGTGCCAATAGCGATCCAGCATAACGTCACCAACAACTAGTATTCTTGCGTTTCCAAACGCTGGGATTGGCTTCATACACTCATTTACTCATTGGTTAAAGCATTGAGCCCGACTGTGTCGGGCTCAATGGTATCATTTGGTATAACTCAACCAGCCCGGGGTGGTTTCCCGACGTCCGTAGACGCTATCGAAATAGGCAGTTTGCAGCTTTTCGGTAATAGGGCCACGGCTACCAGACCCGATTTGACGGTTATCCACCTCGCGGATCGGTGTTACCTCTGCGGCGGTTCCGGTAAAGAACGCTTCATCAGCGACATATACTTCATCACGGGTGATACGTTTTTCCTTAACGGTATAACCAAACTCTGCAGCCAGTTGCATAATGGTATCTCTGGTGATCCCCTCTAGTGCCGATGTTAGATCAGGTGTATAGATCACGCCATCACGAACCAGAAAAATATTCTCTCCAGACCCTTCTGCTACATAACCCTCATTATCAAGCAGCATTGCTTCATCATAGCCACAGGTGAGTGCCTCTTGTAGAGCCAGCATCGAGTTCATGTAGTTACCATTGGCTTTTGCTTTACACATGGTAATGTTGACATGGTGACGGGTGTAGGATGAAGTTCGAATGCGAATGCCCTTCTGCATCCCCTCATCACCCAGATAAGCACCCCATGACCATGCAGCAACCATCACATGGACTTTCAGGTTATCTGCACGTAGCCCCATACCTTCCGAGCCATAGAAACACATCGGACGAATATAGGCAGATTCCAGATTATTTTCTCGAACCGCTGCTAGTTGCGCCTGATTGATCGTCTCTTTATCAAACGGCATGGGCATAGCAAGTATATGTGCAGAGCGGAACAGTCTGTCGGTATGCTCTTGCAGACGAAAAATTGCCGTGCCTTTTTCTGCCTTATAGGCACGCACGCCTTCAAAGACTCCCATACCATAATGCAAGGTGTGAGTTAAAACGTGGGTTTTTGCCTCACGCCAAGGCACCATCTCACCATCAAGCCAGATGACTCCATCGCGGTCATCCATCGTCATGTTTGCTTCTCCTCAATATTCAATTCAGGTCTTTACCAAGTACCAATTAATTCATTCCAGATACGTATCACTTCATCCCTGGTTTGCGCAAAGCGATCATCGTTAATCACACTTTTTTCATCCAGTAATGTCATACGGTGCGCACAAGCACGATAATTCCTGTAGGCATCACATAAAAGCTGTGCATCTTCATCGCTTAAGATGCCACATTCAGCCAGGCTTTCAAGAAGCCGGATGTTATCTGTCCAGCGTGTCAGAGACGGATAATTATGCGCCCATGCCAAAACGCCATATTGCACCATAAATTCGATGTCAGCGATACCACCTCTATCCTGTTTCAGATCAAACAATCCCTCTCCACCTTTGGATAATGCCTCATACATCTTTAAACGCATGGATGAGACCTCTTTTTTCAGCTGTTCAAGCTCACGTTGTTGACAGAGAATCTCATGGCGAATTTGTTCAAAGGCTTCGGCAATACCCTGATCACCACTGACAACCCGTGCACGAACCAGTGCCTGGTGTTCCCATGTCCATGCCTGTTTACGCTGATACTCGGCAAAGGCATCAATACTGCTGACCAGCATTCCCGAAGCACCACTGGGGCGCAAACGGGTATCAATTTCATACAAAACCCCGGAGCGGGTGCGGGTATTCATCAGGTGGATCACCCGTTGTCCCAAACGGGCATAAAAGACACTGTTATCCAGTGCTCTGTCACCATTAGTTGAGCGACCTTCACTATCATGGGAGTGCAGAAAAACCACATCCAGATCTGAGCCATATCCCAGTTCTATCCCACCAAGTTTGCCATAGGCAATAACCGCAAAGCCGGTGTCACATACGCGCTGATCGCCACATACCGGGCGACCATGTTTTTTAATGAGCTGGCGCCATGACAGATCGAAACAGGCATCCAGTAACTCAACTGCCAGCTCTGTCAGATGATCACTGACCACCATTAAAGGAACAGACTCCATGATATCAGCTGCAGCAACCCGTAACAGGTTACTCTGCTTGATTTGACGCAACTCATCCATTTCGCTTTCAAGATCATCCGGATCAATATGCGCCAGACGCTGCATAATCTCATTATGGATCTCTTCACGAGTCGGCGGGGTATAGAGTGTACGAGGATCCAGTAACTCATCCAGCAGTTGCGGGCGTTTGCTGACATAATCGGCGATCCATGAGCTGGCATTACACAATTTAACCAACTGTGACAGTGCCATCGGATTTTCTACCAGCAACGAGACATACGCACTGCGACGAGCGATCTGTTCGACCAACTCCAGTAACAGAAACAGGGTTTTATCCGGATGCTCCAGACGCTTAACCGCACCAAGCATCAGAGGCATTAGCTGGTTTATCCTGTGGTGTGCTTCGCTGCTCATATTCTGCAAGGAACGGCTCTGTCGAAGTTGGCCTAAACGTCGAATCACTTCTGCCGCATCAACATACCCAAAAGCAGCGAGCGTACTTGCAGCACTCTCCTCATCGACACTACCCTGCCAGATCCCGAGCAAATCATCGCTGTCTGTTTCTGCATGCTGGGTCTGCGGTGCCGCAAATACCTGATTAAAATGGCTATGTACACGCTCCATATGTTCACGCAGATCTGCCTCAAAATGATCCCAGCTATCGTACCCCATGGTGAAGGCAAGACGTATTTTTCCCGGCTCATCCTCTGGTAATAAATGGGTCTGTTGATCCGCATACTGTTGCAGACGGTGCTCAACCGTGCGTAAAAAGCAGTAGGCAAAGGTTAATTCGTTCACGACATAGTCGGGTAACATATCAAAGCCACGTAGCGCCTCAAGTACAGTCAGTATCCGTGGTCGTTGGAGTGATTTTTCCCGTCCCCCCCGAATTAACTGAAATGCCTGCCCGATAAACTCTACTTCTCGAATCCCCCCGGCACCGAGCTTGACGTTGTTATCCATGCCCCGGTTATGTACTTCCCTGGCGATCATTCCCTTCATTTCACGCAGGGATTCAAACGCACCATAGTCGATATATTTACGATAGATAAAGGGACGAATACGCGTCATTAACTCTTTACCAGCTTCTTTATCCCCCGCCATCACCCGCGCTTTTATGAGTGCATAGCGCTCCCATTCACGCCCATGCACCTGATAGTAGGATTCCATTGCATCAAAACTGCTCACCAGTGCACCGGATTCGCCAAAGGGACGCAAACGCATATCAACCCGAAACACATAGCCATAGGCATTGTTGGTATTAAGAACCGTGATCAGCTTTTGTCCTACCCGCACAAAAAACTCATGATTACTCAATTGTCTGCGCCCGCCTTGTGTCTCCCCCTCTTCGGGATAGCAGAAGATCAAGTCGATATCGGAGGAGTAGTTCAGCTCATACGCCCCCAGCTTACCCATACCCAGCACAACCATTTGTTGCGGCTCACCGGCTTCACTCACAGGCGATCCAAATCCGGGCTCTAACCACTGTGTAATCTTTGACAAGGAGATTTCCACACAGCTATCTGCCAATGCAGATAAGGCATAAGTTACATCATTGAGATCCACATGATTATTCACGTCAAACCAGGCAATGCGCACCATCTCGCGACGACGTATACGGCGCAAGGCAATCATTAAGCTGTTTTCATCATCACAGCTTTCAAGGACCTCGTTGACGCGTTGGCTTAACTTTTCTGGCTCCAGAGCATTGCCTGTTTCAAGGTCATCTAAAAATTCAGAGTAGAGATTTGGCTCCTTGCATAAACCCTCAGCGATAAACTTGCTGGCAGCGAAGGCATTGAGCAGTTCATCCAGTTGTTGCTGGGTAGATACAGGATTGGAGTCGCCAATGGCATCACACCATTTTGACCAGTGAAGATTGACAGATTCGTACAGTTTTTCCGGGATGAGTTCTAGCGATTTTTCAACAGAGGCTGTTGCTAACACGTCTCTTCCTTATCTGTTTATTTGTTACGGAATTGTAGCAGCCACTGGATTAACAAAAAACAAAAAAGGCGTACGGTCTATAGACTGTACGCCTTGATTTAGCAAACTAGCTGCTTTTATTAACTATTTGCCAGCCACTTTTCCAGATCATCAGAGCCACCAACATGATCCCCATTAATGAACACCTGGGGTACTGATGTGGAACCGGTAATCGCACGTAAGGAACGATCAGTGTACTCACGGTTTAACTCCAGCTCTTCAAAGTTGATCCCTGCATCATGCAGCATACCCTTGGCACGTGCACAGAATGGGCAGCCTTTACGGGTAAAGACGGTCACATCCAGAGGCTTTTTAGTACCGGGAGCCATATATTCAAGCATGGTATCGGCATCAGATACCTCATACGGGTCACCCGGAACATCCGGCTCAATGAAATGTTTCACAATCACGCCATCATCAACCAGCATGGAATAACGCCATGAACGCTTACCAAATCCAATCGCATCCTTATCGACCAGCATTCCCATGCCATCGGTGAATTCACCGTTACCATCGGGAACAAAGGTAATTTTGTCTGCTTTTTGATCGACCTTCCATTCATTCATCACAAAGGCATCATTGACCGACATACAGATGATCTCATCAACACCCAGCTCTTTAAAGGTGTCGGCCAGTTGGTTAAAACGTGGTACATGTGATGAAGAGCATGTCGGGGTAAATGCACCCGGCAATGAGAATACAATGACCTTTTTACCTGCAAATAGCTCACTGCTGCTGACATCAACCCACTCATGCCCAGCACGGGTATGGAATTCGACCTCTGGTATACGCTGACCTTCACGATTCTCTAACATCATATTCTCCTTCTGTTGTTTGATTGTTCTGACGTTGGAGAGAAGTGTACAGATGATTTTTTAATAAATATAATTGATTGTTACTATCGTATTGATATAAAAATACGAACGATTATCTAATTGAGGTACAACCATGGCACTTCCAACGACTAAACAATTGAATTATTTTACCGCCCTGGTTCAGCACCAACATTTTGGTAAGGCTGCCGAGGCATGCTTTGTATCCCAATCCGCTTTTAGTGTGGCAATCAAGGAATTTGAAGTCGTGATGGGGGGTGGTCTGGTCGATAGAACCAACAAAAGTGTCACCATCACTCCCAAAGGCAAGGATGTAGCTGCTGAAGCAAAACGCCTGATGGACGAATTAAATGAGATGGTCAAAGCAGCCCACCACCAGCAACAACCACTCAGTGGAAAACTGCGCATCGGGGTGATCCCGACTATTGCACCATTTCTATTACCAAGGCTGTTACCACAACTGCGCAAGGACTACCCTGATCTCATCCTCTATTTACAGGAAGATATGTCACTCAATATCTATAACCGCTTAATGAATGGCGAGCTGGATCTGTTAATCCTTGCCCTACCCTACTCACTCAGAAATGTCGAAGTCATGCCACTGTATAGTGATCCCTTTTTACTTGCCTGCCACCAGAACACCCACCATCTAAACCCGGAACGATACGAACTGAAGAAATTACAACCCGAGAGTATTCTGTTACTCGAAGATGGACACTGTCTACGCGACCATGCTCTTTCTGCCTGTCATATTCGTAATATTGATCAGGTAAACCAGTTTGCAGCCAGTTCACTCTTAACCCTGATTGAGATGGTAGATGCTGATCTCGGCATCACCTATCTGCCACAAATGGCACAGGACTCACCCATGTTAAAAAACACCCAGGTAAAAACATGGCCCCTTAAAAAGGCTGGAGCTCGCGAGATCGGGCTGGTATGGCGTAAAGGGAGTAATTGGGGGAAGGAATTCAAACTGTTTGGAAAGTATTTGCAGGGAATAAAAGAGGCCGGTTTAATTTAAACCTACATTAGTTTGAATCGCTAGCGCGATATATCGATAGGGGCTCTCGGCTTGAGCCGAGATGACCATCCCCTACTGATAATAATAATCATACTTTTCCAGAATGCCCTTGGTAAACTCCCACGCCTCACTATAAGAGAGCCCACTATCCTCTGGGATAATGATCTTGATATAGAGCTGCTTTTTATAGCGCTTTTTCAACAATGTCAGGTTTGAATCCAGGGTTTTTCTATCGAGTATTTTATATATATCTGAACCGGGTGCCTTAAAACGGATCCGGTAGGTCTTGCCAGTTTTTTCATAGCGAACTTCTGCAACATGCTTGCCTTTTGCGGTACGTGCTGGCTGAACCAGTTTGTCATATTTCACCTGGAGTTGATCCAGTTCACCCTGAATCAGATCAAAGCGCTGTTTGGTGGTACTGTAACTCTGTTGCAATTGGGTATAAGCCTCCGTCTGAGCCTGATGAGTCTGTTGTAGTTGCAGGTATTTGCTGCTTGTTTGCTCCAGTTCTACCACTTTTTGTATGAACTCATCTTTAAGTGCTGCCAGTAACTCTTTCGCCGTTTGCAGATCCTGCAAAGTGGTCAGGAGCTGCTGGTTTATCTCAAAGTTTTGTTGATCCAGTTGCAGACGATTCTGTTCTAGCTCTACTATCTGTTTCTCTTGTGATTGAATTACCTGTTCCTGCTCTTTGAGCATTTGGGTTTGTAGCTGATGAGCTTCCATGCGCTGCATTAATTGCATGCGTAGTTCAGAGATCAAATGCTGCGATTGTGCCAACTGCTCCTCCAGAGTCGCATTGGTTTGTGACGTTTGTGCGACCAGTTGTTTGGCTTCACGCTCAGCTTCGATAGTATTACGCAACTCCTCAACCAGCTCCCAGTTACGCAGGATAAGTACGGTACTGGCAAGCATAAAGATCATCACCACCACCATCATGATGTCAGTAAATGATGGCCAGAAGCTGCCACCCTCTTCCGAAATGGTGTGATTTAAACGTAGATCTGCAAAGCCACCAGACATTATTCGCTCTTCTCGTTTTCTTGTTGAGGAAGACGAAAGCCCTCATGCAAGACCTGCTTAATGGCTGATATATTCTCGGCAATGGGTATTATCTGTTCATTCGCTTTACTTGCAGCCTCATGCAAATCACGCCCTGCAGCGATATAGTCCAGTTGCACTGTTTGCATGCTGCTGACAACTGATTGCATGTTATTAATCAGTCCACCTAATTGTGCGATTAAACTGTCACTGTTATGTGCATAGTGTGGTAACAGATACAGAGATGTCACCTGCTCCAGACGACTAAGGAAATAAGTCTGGGTGTCGGTAAGCTTCATATAAAAATAGCCGTAAAACAGATAGCAGATGATAGCTGTCATGGTCGTCGACAGTGCGGTTGACATACCATGGATCACCAACCCCATTTGACCGAATGCCTCTGCAGATGAAAGCAGATCAGATGCCCCCACTAATGCAATCGAGAGTGATACTATCGTGCCAAAGACTCCGCTTAAGATGAGGATGTTATTAATAAACTTCGGAAAGCTGATCAGGGTGCTTTCCTGTGCAACGACAATAGAAGCCAGCGCACCATGATCAATAGCGGAGTGATCCCTGCTCAACTTTTTTATCATGCTGTGACGCTGGTGGATCATCGAGTTATTACGCCCTGATTCCATGTTGTAGTTGTCTGATTCCATTTGCTGCACAAACAGTTTCAGCTCATTCTCTTCACGTTGATAGCGAATTAAAATGGACATCATCTTAAGAATGCCGAGAGTAAACAACGCTACGATAGCGCCATTAATAATGACTCCGGTCATGGTGATCTGGTTTTCCAGATAGATAGCACTCAGCTGTTTGAGGCTAACGGCAATAATCAGCAATGCTAATGCCAGTAAGACAATCAGGCGTATGAGAACCCGACGACTATAGTTTTTTTTCAGCTCTACCATCTGAACAACCTTTACGTCTGTGTTTTACAGATGAGTCACATTATTATGCAGTTTACTAACCGCAAATTTCCCCACTGAGTCATTATCGATCAGCATGGACGATGTGCTCATTTCCCCTGTTTTTGGGCTTCAAACCCTTATTTAGCTTTTTCTAATATGCTGAAGTATAACTTTTTTATAAAATATGGGAAATATTTTGTTTGAATTCAATGAACTAGGTAAAGAACGAAGTAAAAAAACATATCCGGGACTATCTGATGATGTCGGATAATCATTTACTAAATAGTGCTACTAACAAAAACAACAACGACAGGTTGTTGACTTTGAATCCAGACGCAAAACCCTCTTTACGTCGCAGCGTCCTGTGAAGTCCTGGATGATCTTATTCACTAAATAACATTTTCACCTCGTTTATTTGTACAGATAGCGGAAGTGATCCCTTCTGCTGCTATCATGTGTGCGAAGCGGTTATTCTTTGGGCAACAAAAATAGATACCGCACCTTACCAGGCGCATGTGCCACGATACTGGAGATGGTCACGATGAAAATAATGACTATCCATAATTGTGGATGATCCCAGAACAGATATAGCAGTAGCAGTTTGAGCAGGATCAAAACACCACGTAACTGGATTAGCCAATTACAACTGGCATAACAGAATAATGCTATCAACAACAGCCCAGAGACTAGACTTAAATCAAACCATGGCTTCCATAATGAAAGCTCGGCACCCGTTAATAAGGCACCGGTAAACAACGTGACCCCAATCAGATGCAGGGTACGCAGAATAATATTACTCCAGCGCATTCCGGTAAAATCACGCGAGATTTCAGGAAACAAGGTTTGCCTGATTTTTAACATAACGACGACGACAACTATTTGATTTCTTCGATATAACTACGGGCTATCGGCGTTTGTACATAGATCTTTTTATTTCCCTGGCGTGCCCAGAAGAAATAATAACCTTTATCAGGTTCAGCAGTAACCTTGCCATCAAGAACCTGCCAGGACTTCACATGCTCGCCATCAGCATAAGTCACTTTATAATCCCCTTCCAGCCAGGTGACACCCAGGCGACCTATTTTATTCTGTTGCTCTTCTGTACAGGATGAGACAAGTACAATTATTGATAATAGTGTCAGTAACTTTAAAAGGGTGTTTTGCATTTTGTTCTCCTCACCCTGCAAACACTTATACAAAATAGCAGGGTGTCAAAGTCGATATTGTGTTCAGTTAAACACGAGATTTTAAACGTTGCGTAATAACCAGCCGTATCCAGTGTGAAAATGTCCTTTTTGATTAAATCCCTATTGGGGTTTGGTCGAGACTACTGGCTGAATCTGAATACTTTCATAAAAGAGTTGTTCAACATCAATAGGGTCAAACTGATAGGTTTTATTACAATACTCACATGTGACCTTCACTTCACCTTCCTGCCTGATCAACTCGTCAGCCTCTTTTTCACCGATACCACGAATGGCACTGGCAACCCGCTCACGTGAACAACCGCATTCATATCTGACGGCTTCTTTCTCAAAAAGACGAATATCGTCTTCATGAAATAAACGCGTGATGATGGTTTCAGGTGTTACAGAAAGAAACTCTTCTGAACCCAATGTGTTCACCAATAGTTGTACTCTATCCCAATCGTCGTCTTCAGGGTCTTCAGGCAAGCGCTGTACCAGCAATCCAACAACCTTTTCACTATTGGCTGCAAGCACCAGACGTGTGGGCAGTTGTTCTGACTGTTTTAGATAGTGCTCCAGTGCTTCACCAATACTGGCTCCCTCTGCAGGAACCACTCCCTGATAAGTTTCACCTTTATCTGGCTGAATAGAGATAACAATCTGTCCCTCACCTATCTGTTGGTGTAAATCACGCACAGGAACATGGCCATTCCATCGTGCTACACCACGAACTTTTTTATCGCTGGTGGCTTCAGCCACTATTAAGGTGACAGGACCATTGCCTGTTGCCTGCAAGGTGATTTTTCCATCAAACTTCAATGTCTCAACCAGTAAAACTGTTGCGGCTACCATTTCACCCAGTAAAATCTCAACCGCATCGGGATAGTCATGATGGGCATTCATCTGTTGCCAGCTATGTTCCAGTGAAACAATCTCTCCCCGGATATTGGACTGTGCAAACAAAAAGCGCCGGATTTGATCTAGCATAATGCTTTAACCGTCCAGCTTCTGTTTTAATAACTGATTTACCTGTCCCGGATTAGCTTTACCTTGTGTTGCTTTCATCACCTGTCCGACAAAGAAGCCAATCATCTTGCCGCGCTTTTCTACTTCGGCATTTCGATAGTTATCGACCTGTTGCTGATTGTTGGCAATGATCTCATCAATAATTCCTTCAATCGCACCGTTATCGGTGATCTGCTTTAAGCCTTTGGCTTCAATAACGGCATCAGCATCACCTTCTCCATTCCACATTGCTTCAAAGACCTGCTTGGCAATCTTGCCGGAGATGGTTTTATCAGCAAGCCGCTTTAACATACCTGCTAATAGCTGCGCAGAGACCGGACTTTGTGATATTGACAGACTGTCACGATTCAGTGCTGCAGAAAGATCTCCCATCACCCAGTTAGCACAAATCTTGGCATCACACCCTGATGCCTCAACGGCTGTTTCAAAATAATCGGCCATTGTACGCGAGCCGGTGAGAATACCAGCATCATAATCAGTCAAGCCTAATTCAGCGACAAAGCGGGCACGTTTTGCATCGGGTAACTCCGGCAGGGTTTCACGGATCGCTTCAATATAGTCATCATCAATTTCAACCGGTAACAGATCAGGATCCGGAAAATAGCGATAGTCGTTTGCCTCCTCCTTGGTACGCATGGAACGGGTTTCATCCCTGTCAGAATCATAGAGCCTTGTCTCCTGCACAACCGTACCCCCTGATTCGATGAGTGCGATCTGACGCTCTACCTCATACTCAACCGCTTTTTCAATAAAACGGAATGAGTTAAGATTTTTGATTTCGGCGCGGGTACCAAACTCTTTTTGTCCCACTGGACGCACCGAGACATTGGCATCACAACGGAATGAGCCTTCCTGCAGGTTACCATCACAGATATCGAGATATTGCACCAGTGAATGGATCTTGCGCATATAGGCTGCTGCCTCTTTCGCAGAGCGCAGATCAGGCTCTGATACAATTTCAAGCAATGGGGTTCCGGCACGATTCAAATCAATCCCGGTCATACCATGAAAATCTTCATGGAGTGATTTACCCGCATCTTCTTCAAGATGAGCACGGGTTACCCCGATTGTTTTCGTACTACCATCTTCCAGATCGATATCAATCGCTCCTATACCAACAATTGGTAGCTCAAACTGGCTGATTTGATAGCCTTTGGGGAGATCGGGGTAAAAGTAATTTTTACGTGCAAAAACAGAACGCTTGCCAATATGAGCATCAATCGCCAGACCAAACTTCACTGCCTTTTTGACTGCGTCGCCATTTAATACCGGCAGTACACCAGGCAAACCAAGGTCAACCGCACAGGCCTGGGTATTAGGCTCGGCACCATAAGCTGTGGATGCACCCGAAAAGATCTTGCTTTTGGTTGAGAGCTGAACATGGATCTCACAGCCGATCACAACTTCCCATTCCATTATTCTGTCCCCTCTGGTGTCATGGTATGCCATGCAGTTGCCGTTTGATATTTATGCGCCACATTCAGGAGTCTGGCTTCATCAAAGTAGTTGCCAATAATCTGTAATCCTACCGGACGACCACCTACCATCCCTGCAGGTACCGACATTCCGGGAAGGCCTGCAAGATTGACCGCAATCGTATAAATATCCGAGAGATACATAGTGACCGGATCGTCTTTCTTCTCACCAATATTAAACGCGGTGGTAGGTGCTGTAGGCCCCATAATTACATCCACTTTTTCAAAAGCCGCGGTAAAGTCATCACTTATCAGATGGCGCACCTGTTGTGCTTTTATATAGTAGGCATCGTAATAGCCGGCAGACAATGCATAGGTGCCAATCATAATACGGCGCTTAACCTCGGTACCAAAACCTTCACCACGTGAGCGTTTGTAGAGATCTTCCAGATCCTTAGGATCTTCACAGCGATGTCCAAAGCGCACCCCATCCATTCGTGACAGGTTGGATGAACACTCCGCTGGTGCTACGACATAATAGGTTGGAACTGCCAGATGGGTATTCGGCAATGAGATCTCGACAATTTCTGCACCGAGTTTTTTATACTCTTCTATCGCTGCTTCTATAACCTTTGCGACCTCAGGATCCAGACCTTCACCAAAATACTCCTTTGGCAGACCAATCTTAAGACCGCTTAGGTCATGATTAAGACCACAAGTGTAATCATCAACATCACGCTCGGCACTGGTGGAATCCCGCTGATCAAATCCAGCCATGGCTCCTAGCATCAATGCACAATCCTCTGCGGTACGGGCCATCGGGCCTGCCTGATCCAGTGACGAAGCAAATGCGATCATGCCGTAACGTGAAACGCGCCCATAGGTTGGTTTCAGACCGGTTATGCCACAGAGCGATGCTGGTTGACGAATGGAGCCACCTGTATCCGTTCCAGTTGATGCTGCTGCCAGACGTGCTGCGACAACTGCTGCAGAACCACCGGAAGAACCACCAGGAACAGCAGCGTGATCCCAGGGGTTTTTCACCGGCCCATAAAAGCTGGTTTCATTGGATGAGCCCATTGCAAATTCATCCATGTTGGTCTTGCCAAGCATCACCGCACCGGCATTTTTAAAATGTTGAATCACCGTTGCATCATAGGGAGCCACAAACGGATCGAGCATTTTTGAACCACAGGATGTACGAATACCATCGGTACAGAAGATATCCTTATGGGCAAGTGGTATACCGGTCAAAGGAGCGGCATTTCCAGCGGCAATGCGTTTATCCGCCTTTGCTGCCTGTGCCAGTGCGATCTCTGCAGTCACAGTTATAAAACCGTTCAGTTGTGGATCATATTGTTTAATCCGATCCAGATAATGTTGCGTCAGTTCAACACTGGAAAATTCACCCTTTTTCATGGCTTCGGATTGTTGTGCAATCGTAAGATTATGCATTCGATTTCCTACTATTAACTCTTATTTGTTACCACACAGGTACAGAGGTCATGGTGTTTTAATCATTCAGATATAAAAAACTGTTTTAACTCTCTGTTCTCCATCTCTTTGTGGTTATTGGTGTTTTTAATTGATATGTGACCATTCAAGTACAAAAGTAATGCCGGTATGGGAAAACAGTTGCTAACGTTTCCCTATTCGATAACTTTAGGTACCAGAAACAGACCTTTATCCACTGCCGGCGCATGTTCCTGCAGGTGTTCACGCTGATTGCTCTCACTCACTTCATCAATACGCAGTCGCTGTGTCATATGTAACGGGTGTGCCATTGGAGTCACACCGGCGGTATCGACATTTGCGAGTTGTTCTACCAGATTGAGGATATTGGATAGGTTATCGGTATATCCAGGGATATCAGCTTCACTGATCTCCAACCGTGCCAGATGGGCAATATTCTCAACATCGCTCTTGTTCAAGGCCATGAGACTCTCCAGAAAAAGTAATCTGCCGCCAGGGCAATCTACAAAAAAGAGGTGAAACTTACCACAGCAGGGCTTTCACATAAATAATTACATCTGTGTTTTTATCAGCAGGAATAAACCCATATAACAGGAAATTCGTGATTTCAGGCTCAAAAAACCACATTAGTTCCTGTTTTTCACGACTTTAGCGGTACATCGCTTGCTCAACAATGCCAGAGATTGATACATTACGCACACTCATATCCATACCTATTTAATAAGTGAAAAATAATGCTACTAGGACATTTCAGGGGATTCTTCTCTTACGATATTTCAATTGACCTTGGAACAGCGAATACACTGGTCTACGTCAGGGGTGAAGGTATTGTACTCAACGAACCTTCAGTGGTGGCGATTCGCCATGAAAACGGCATGAATGCCAATAGCTCCAAAAGAATTGCTGCGGTGGGCACAGATGCCAAAATGATGCTGGGTAGAACACCTGGCAATATTACTGCCATCCGTCCAATGAAAGATGGAGTGATTGCCGACTTCACCATTACCGAAAAAATGTTACAACACTTCATTCGCAAGGTACACGAGAATAAATTTAAATTTTTCTCACCCAGCCCGCGTGTATTGATCTGCGTTCCCTGTGGTGCAACTCAGGTTGAACGTCGTGCAATCAAAGAGTCTGCATCCGGTGCCGGAGCGCGTGAAGTCTATTTGATTGAAGAGCCTATGGCCGCAGCCATTGGTGCCGGTATGCCTATCAGCGAAGCCAGTGGTTCGATGGTGCTGGATATTGGTGGTGGTACCACCGAGATTGCCGTGTTGTCACTCAATGGCATTGTTTACTCCAATTCCGTACGCATTGGTGGTGACCGCTTTGATGAGGGCATTATCAGCTATGTTCGTCGCAATTACGGCACCCTGATTGGTGAGGCGACAGCAGAACGGATTAAACATGAAATAGGTTCAGCCTACCCAAGTACAGAAGTACGTGAGATTGAAGTACGTGGACGTAACCTTGCCGAAGGTATTCCACGCAGCTTTACCCTGAATAGCAATGAAATTCTTGAAGCTCTCCAGGAACCTCTGGCGGGCATTGTCGGCGCGGTTAAAACAGCGCTGGAACAAACACCTCCTGAGCTGGGTGCAGATATTGCCGAGCGAGGCATGGTGTTAACCGGTGGTGGTGCATTACTGCGAGATCTCGACAGACTGCTGGCCGAAGAGACCGGTCTACCGGTCATTATTGCTGAAGATCCCCTGACTTGTGTTGCTCGTGGTGGTGGTCGTGCACTTGAAATTATGGACGAACATGGTGGCGATCTCTTCTCTTTAGAATAGAGATAGCATTGGCTAACTCTCAAGGAGATAAACGATAAAACATCGGTTTTTTGTTCAAAAGTCATCGATCAATGTACGTATCACCATTCTGGTAATGGTATCCGTACTATTGATGACAGTTGATCATCGCCAGAATCATCTTGAAGTCATTCGCTCCTCTATCTCGCTGGTTATCTCTCCCATTCAATATGTTGTGAATCTTCCCTTTGTGATCACACGCTGGGCACAGGAGTCGATGCAATTTCGCAATCAACTGATCATCGAGAACCGTGAGCTACGAAGAAAACAGACCCTGCTTGAGGTGAAATTACAAAAGCTTGAGTCACTGGAAGTAGAAAACTCACGTTTGCGGGAAATGCTGCTCTCGGCAAAAAAGAACTGGGAGCGGGTATTGATCGCCGAACTAATCTCTATCGACTTTGATCCATTCAAACGTCTGATCCAGATTAACAAAGGTAGTCGCGATGGTGTCTATGTCGGCCATCCACTTCTGGATGCACATGGCATCATGGGACAGGTGATACACGTTTCTCCCTATACCAGCACCGCAATGCTTATCATTGATGCCAGTCATGGTATTCCCGTCAAGGTGGTGCGCAATGGTTTGCGTACAGTCGCGTTAGGCACAGGTGAAGCAGATAGAATGGAGCTTCCACACATACCCAATAGCGCAGACATCAAGGTGGGTGATCTGCTGGTAACATCGGGTCTTGGCCTTCGTTTTCCCAGTGGTTATCCGGTTGCGAAAGTGACAAAGGTGAATAAAAATCCTGCTGAACAGTATGCACAAATCGATGTTATTCCAACCGCTCGAATTGAACATGCACAGGAAATCCTGCTGGTATGGCCAGAAGATCGTCAACACAATGATATTGATGGCGGAGATGCTCCATGATTCATGAAATCCGCCGTAGTCGTTGGGTTATCATCTCTACTTTTATCGCCGCATTAATGCTCACCATGATTCCTCTACCGGAATGGGCTGAGTTAGCCCGTCCTGAATGGGTCTCTCTGGTTTTAATCTACTGGTGTATGGCTCTGCCGGATCGGGTGGGCATTTACACAGCATGGTTTCTTGGTTTGATACTCGATGTAATCCATGGCTCATTACTCGGACAATATGCCCTCTCTCTGGCTGTTGTTGCCTATTTTACCCTTACCTTTTATCAGCGTTTACGCATCTACGGTATCTGGCAACAGGCATTCATGGTGATGATACTCACCCTGTTCCAACTTCTGTTTATAGTATGGATTCGTGGTGTAATCGGTCAGGCGCCAAATAGCTACTATTACTGGATGCCTGCTTTAACCACGATGATATTGTGGCCCTGGACCTATCTGGTATTACGCGATATTCGAAGACATTTTCGGGTAAGCTGATATGGTACGTAAAGTATGGCTACTGAAAGACCCGGTTCGTGAACAACGCCTGTTCAACTCCCGTGCCATTATTGCGGGTATATTCTCCATCACACTTACAGGTATTTTGCTGGGCCGGATGTATTATCTGCAAATAGTACAAAATGAATACTACGCCACACTTTCAACGAATAACCGCGTCACCCTGCTCCCTATCGCCCCGACTCGTGGACTGATCTTTGATCGCAATGGCGTCATTCTGGCAGAGAACCTGCCCACATATACTCTGGAAATTGTAAGGGAACATGTTGAAGATCTTGACCGGACGCTGGATGAACTTGGTAAGCTGATTCAAATTGAAGATGATGATAAAAAACGCTTTTTAAAAGCTATTCGCAATAAACGTCGTTTCGATGCGGTACCTCTACGTTTTAAACTCACGGATGAGGAGGTAGCTCTGGTAAGTGTTAACCGTCACCGACTACCCGGGGTAGAAATCAATTCACGTTTGATCCGATCTTACCCATTTAGCGATTTAACCTCACATACCCTGGGCTATGTTGGACGAATTAATGAAGCTGAGTTAAACCAAATCGATGCCTCGAATTATGCCGCCACCTCTCATATCGGGAAACTGGGTGTTGAAAAAGCCCTTGAAGGACAGCTACATGGGAAAGTTGGATTTCAACAAGTTGAGACAAATGCAAGGGGGCGTATTTTACGTGTACTTGAACAGTCACCACCGACTCCGGGAAAAAATGTCTATTTAAATATTGATATCAATCTGCAACACATTGCCACCAAAGCCTTTGGTAAGGAGCGTGGTGCATTAGTTGCAATTAAACCGAATAATGGTGAAGTGCTATCACTGGTGAGCGTCCCTTCATACGATAATAATCTGTTTGTAAATGGCATTAGCAGCATTAATTATCGCACCCTGACCAGCTCTTCTGACAAGCCGCTATTTAACCGTGCCATTCGTGGGCAATACCCACCGGGTTCAACAACCAAACCCTTTTTAGGGCTGGCCGGCCTTGAATACAAAAAGGTCACCGAAAAGGACAAAATCGTCTGTGAAGGTTTTTTTCAGCTTGAAAATGATGATCACAAATATAGAGACTGGAAAAAACAGGGCCATGGCAGCCTGACGCTAACTGATGCTATCGTCGAATCATGTGATGTTTTCTTTTATGACCTCTCATTAAAACTCGGAATTGATACCATCTCGGATTTTATGAATCAGTTTGGTTTCGGTATAAAAACAGGTCTTGATATTGGTGGTGAGCGTTCGGGCTTGATGCCTACCAGACAATGGAAACGCAGAGTACGCAGAGAACCATGGTTTCCAGGTGAAACGCTGATCACAGCAATTGGACAGGGGTTTAGTCTGGCAACCCCGTTACAGCTGGCACAAGCAACAGCAACCCTGGCAAACCGCGGGCAACGCTTTAAGCCCCAGATAATCAACGCCATAGAAGATCCACAAACCAAAGTGACTCATAAAATCACCCCTGAACAATTTGATCGAAAAATCAGTTTAAACAATGCCAACCTCAATCGTATTCAACATGCGATGGAAATGGTGGTTCATGGTGTGAAAGGAACAGCACGTCGGATATCCGAAGGTATTGATTACCATATAGCCGGAAAAACCGGAACAGCTCAGGTTTTTGGCATTGCACAGGATGAGGAGTATGTCGCAGAGGATATTGAAAAGCGATTACGTGACCATGCACTATTTATTGCATTTGCTCCAGTGGAAAAACCGGAAATTGCGGTAGCACTGATAGTAGAAAATGGTGGAAGTGGTGGCGCGGTAGCTGCACCCATTGCAGCAGAGGTCATTGATGCTTATCTGAAAACATTGCCCAGGGAGCAAAAGTAATGGCGGCTACGAACAGAACCATATCACCAAGCAATTTGGGACGTCAGTTTCATATTGATATACCCCTGCTGTTGATTCTGTTAATTCTATCTGGTGTGGGACTTGTTATTTTGTATAGCGCCGGAAACCAAAGCATGGATTTAATATGGAAACAGGTGATCCGTCTGTCAATTGCCTTTACGGTGATGCTGGTGATTGCACAAGTCCCTCCTGATGCCCTGTTAAGATGGAGCCGCTGGCTTTTTATCGCCGGTTTGTTGATGTTAATTGCTGTATTGGTACTGGGAACTGTAGGCAAGGGTGCACAACGGTGGCTGGATCTGGGAGTTGTTCGCTTTCAACCCTCAGAGATGATGAAAATTGCCGTGCCGATGACCGTCGCCTGGTATCTCAATGAAAAACCGTTGCCACTGAATATGAAACATCTTTTCACGTCGACATTGATAGTACTTATCCCTACCTTATTAATCGCAAAACAACCTGACCTGGGAACAGCACTTCTAATCTTCAGCTCAGGCTTTTTTGTGCTGTTATTTGCAGGATTACGCTGGAAATTACTCACTACACTCTCGGTACTTGCCATTCCTGTCGGTTATCTGTTATGGACCTTTGGTATGCATGATTATCAACGCCAGCGGGTACTAACCTTTATAAACCCGGAAAGTGATCCCCTAGGCGCTGGTTATCACATCATTCAATCAAAGATCGCGATAGGCTCAGGCGGCCTCTATGGCAAAGGATGGCTGAATGGTACCCAGTCACACCTCGACTTTTTACCTGAACGCCATACTGATTTTGTCTTTGCGGTATTTTCAGAAGAGTTTGGACTGGCTGGTATCCTGTTATTGATGACACTTTACTTAATTGTGGTCTTCAGGGGTTTATATATTGCCAGCCAAGCCCAAGATACCTTTGGACGATTACTTGCAGGAGGCCTTACAATGACCTTCCTTGTCTATATTTTTGTTAATATCGGGATGGTAAGCGGACTCTTGCCGGTTGTAGGCCTGCCATTACCACTGATAAGTTATGGTGGAAGTTCAATGGTGACCTTGCTGGCATCATTCGGTATCCTGATGTCCATTCACACACATAGAAAACTATTAAGAAATTCATGAAATTTAAAGCACTTACCCTATTTGTTCTGCTGTTACCAACCCTGTCGTTTGCTCAGGACTTAAGTAGTAACAACGATGTTAACGATTTTATTAATGAGATGGTCAGCGACCATAAGTTTGATAAAGATGAGTTAAACACCTTATTTTCTAAAGTCCGTCATCAGCAAAAGATCCTTGACGCTATCACCCGTCCTGCTGAGGGAAAAGACTGGTATGAATACCGACCTATATTTATGACCCAGAATCGAATCAAGGGAGGTGTCAAGTTCATGAATGAGCATGCAGAGCTACTCAAACGTGCTTATGATGAATATGGCGTCCCACCTCAGATCATTACCGCTATTATTGGTGTTGAAACCTTTTACGGAAAGCATCGTGGTAATTATCGTGTCATTGATGCCTTATCAACACTAGGCTTTGCCTACCCTCCACGCGCCAATTTCTTTCGCAAACAATTGAAAGAGTTTTTAATCATGAGTCGCGAAGAGAAGATGGATCCACTGCAATTCAAAGGCTCCTATGCAGGAGCGATGGGGCAGCCTCAATTTATCCCCAGTAGCTTTCGTGCCTATGCAATCGATTTTGATCACGATGGTAAGCGGGATCTTTGGGATAACCCTGCTGATATCATCGGAAGCGTTGCCAACTATTTTGCACGACATAAATGGCAAAAAGATCAACCAGTTGCCTATCGTGCTACTGTCAGAGGCAAAAGATATCAACCATTAGCTGATGCTGGGTACAAACCTTCATTCAAGGGAGGTGAGTTACAAAAAAATGGGGTTAGTAGCACAAAACCTATTGAAGCTGATCGTAATGTTGCCTTACTGGAGTTTAAACTGAAGGATGGTTACGAATACTGGGTTGGCTTTGATAATTTTTACGTTATCACTCGTTACAATCATAGCCCGCTGTATGCGATGGCTGCGTTTCAATTGAGTGAAGCAATTCGATCTGTCCATGCAAAGTAGAATATTTCACTCATTAGGAATATCTCTAATCTTTTTGGCAACATTGTCAACCAGTGGTTGCATTGAGTTTATTGCCTTTGATGGTGCACCGGATATCCCGCTTGATCCAGCTGATATTCGTCCCATTACCCCTAAATATGAACCCTTGAGTCCGGGTGGAAACATGGCTAGTTACGAGGTATTTGGTGAGCGGTATACCCTGATGGAGAGTCGGGAAAACTATCAGGAAGAAGGCATTGCATCCTGGTATGGCACCCGTTTTCACGGGAATAAGACATCCAATGGTGAGATTTATGATATGTATCGCTTAAGTGCTGCACATAAAACCCTGCCGATACCAACTTATCTCAAGGTCACCAATCTCGATAATGGACTATCTACTATTGTCCGGGTGAATGATCGTGGTCCCTTCCATCAGGAACGAGTTATTGATCTCTCATACGCAGCAGCGATTAAACTTGGTTTTGCCAGTAAAGGTACTACCCGGGTAAAGCTCGAGTCTATCGTTCCACCTAGCCCGGAACAATTAAAAGCAGAACAAGCAAAGAAAACCCAGGCAGCCAAGCTGGAGCATGATCGTCGTGCACGTCTGGCAAGACTGGAGCGTGAGCGCATAGCCAGAGAAAAACAAAAGAAGATGGCGGTTGCAATTATTGATAATACACCCACACTGGAAAATGCCCAGCCGATTGAATGGCAACCGACGCCACAACAGTTGGCAGATATACAAAGTGATGAAATGAAGCAATATATTCAGGTTGGTGCATTTGCCGATCGCAATAATGCTGAAAAACTGCTTCAGACACTCCTGGGTGAGAATATGCCTTCACCTGAGCTGATTGAACATACCATTAATAGCAACCGCGTATTCCGAGTCAGAATTGGCCCGGTTAATGACGAAGACAAGGCACAGCTGTTACTCCAGCAGTTAGCGTCCCTAGGACATACCAACAGTCGACTTATCTCAGAATAGGCATCTGTATCACACAAGTGATAATTGAGTTTGTCGTCTATAGCCCGTCCGCGTTAAAATAAGATTCAAACTTACCTATTGCGAAAATCATGTTACAAAAACTACAGCTACTAATAATTTCACTGTTTATCAGCTTTAATGTAAACGCCCTGTCGCCATTAACCCCACCAGCTCCCAAGCTGGCAGCGAGTGGTTATCTGCTAATGGACTTCCAAAGTGGTCAGATATTAGCCGCAGAAAATGCTGACGCCCGTCTGGAGCCAGCCAGTTTGACAAAAATCCTGACCAGTTATGTTGTCTTTAGTGAGTTAAGTAACGGACAGATCAAGCTGGATGATATGGTGCGAATCAGCGAAAAGGCATGGCGTACCAAGGGATCGCGTATGTTCATTGAAGTCGGCAAACAGGTCACAGTTCGTGATTTAATCAAGGGTATGGTGATTCAATCGGGCAATGATGCCAGTGTAGCACTAGCAGAGTACGTTGCTGGCAGCGAAGATGCATTTGTCACCCTGATGAATAACTATGCGCATCAACTGGGTATGAGCTCTAGTCACTTTGACAATAGCACCGGTCTTCCCAGTGATAAGCACTACACCACTCCCAGGGATATGGCAAAATTGTCTATCGCACTTATTGAGCAGTTCCCTCAATACTACAAATGGTTCTCTGAGAAGCGTTTTAAATTTAATAATATTTCGCAGAACAACCGTAATCTATTACTGTTCAGGGATAAAAGTGTTGATGGTTTGAAAACTGGACATACCGAAGCGGCGGGTTACTGTCTGGTTGCCTCTGCTTTACGTGATGGGATGCGGCTGATTACTGTAGTCATGGGAACCCGCAGTGAACGAGCACGCGCCCAGGAGACCCAAAAACTGATTAATTACGGGTTCAGATTCTTTGAAACCCACCTGCTATACAAAAAGAGTGAACCACTTACCAGTGCCCGGGTGTGGAAAGGATCACAGCCAAGCGTACAACTAGGCCTTGCTGAGGATTTATATGTCACCATTGCACGTGGGCAATATAACAAAATGAACGCGTCTATGGCGGTAGAGAAACAGATCATCGCACCATTGGAACAGGGAAAATCACTGGGTACCGTCAATATTGACCTGTTAGGTAATAGCATCGCAAAACCCGCATTAATTTCTCTCCATCCAGTGACAGAAGGTAGTATGATTCAGCGTTTGAAAGACCATCTTTTAATGCTCATTCAGTAGGCAAGCTATCCATGTCCGATATAGTTTATTTAAATGGCGAATACGTCGCAGCTGTTGATGCCAAGGTTTCAGTACTGGATCGTGGATTTGTCTTCGGTGACGGGGTTTACGAAGTCATTCCTGTTTATAACGGTCACCTGTTTCGTATGGATTATCATCTGCAACGGCTAAACAACAGCCTTGATGGTATTCGTATTGTGAATCCATTAACAGACTCACAATGGTGCGATATTCTGGGCACATTGGTTGAGCATAACGGTGGTGGCGACCAGTCAATTTACCTTCAGGTTACGCGTGGAGTTGCACCAAGAGATCACTGTTTTCCAGAAAACACTCCAGCAACAATCTTTGCCATGAGTCATCCCATGTCAGAGCCTTCAGCAGAGCTTCAAGCAGGTATCAAAACTATTGTGGTAGAAGATATCCGCTGGAAACTTTGTAATATAAAAGCCATCGCGTTACTTCCAAATATTTTATTACGCCAACAAGCCATTGATGCACAAGCTACGGAAGCCCTGATGCATCGAAATGGCCTACTGACTGAAGGTTCAGCGAGTAATCTGTTTGTCATCAAAGATGGTGTTATTGCCACACCACCAAAATCAAACTTGTTATTGCCTGGTATTACCCGGGATCTGGTCGTAGAGTTATGTGAAAACCATCAGTTACCCTGTGAGCAACGTGATATCCAGCTGAAAGAGCTGGACTCTGCTGATGAAGTTTGGGTTACCAGCTCGACAAAAGAGATTGTTCCGGTAATTGAAATTGATGGACGGATAATTGGCAATGGCTCACCGGGTCCGGTATGGCAGCAATTGATCGCTCTTTATCGCGAATATAAGACCCGGTTTCGTGAGGAGAGGTTCAATGACAGAACGTGACGATGAAACACTGTTTGAATTCCCCTGTGAATATCCCGTTAAAGCAATGGGTTCAGATGTTGAAAACCTCGAAGATCTGGTTATTACCCTGGTAAGCAAACATTGTAGTGAAATTATTCATGTAAAGAGCAGATCCAGTAAAAAAGGAAACTTTATTGCAGTTACCGTCACCATTACCGCCTCAAGCAAACAACAGCTTGATAATATCTACTACGAGCTGACTGGTCACGAAAAGATCATGATGGCTCTGTAGAGCCATGACACAAGCTATTATTGTTCGTAAGCTTGGTCTGGTTGATTATCAATCCACCTTTCATCAAATGCAGCAATTTACCGCACAGCGCCAGGCTGACACCTGCGATGAAATCTGGTCACTGCAACACCCTCCGGTATTTACACTTGGTAGAAATACACGTGCAGAACATATCCGTCACCACTCCAGGATCCCGGAAATAGCCATCGACCGAGGCGGTCAGGTTACCTATCACGGCCCGGGACAACTGGTTATCTATCTGTTACTGGATTTAACCCGACGCAAGCTGGGAGTCAGAAAGCTGGTAGACACTCTTGAAAACGCCATAATCTCCCTGCTTGATGGTTATGGAATCAAAGCCTACAGCAAAAAAGAGGCTCCAGGCGTCTATGTTGAACATGCCAAGATCGCCGCATTGGGATTCAGAATTAAGCATGGATGCAGCTATCATGGGCTTAGCCTGAATGTCGATATGGATTTATCTCCATATCAACAAATCAATCCCTGCGGTTATCCGGATCTTGCTATAACTGATTTAAGCCAGTTGGGTATTTCAACCCAACTGACCGTTGTTGAAGAACAACTACTTTCCCTATTAACGCAAAGCTTGCGATAAAAACAACGTTTTGACTAATTTCTCGAAAGTCTGATGGTGTAAAGACGATTACGCTCAATCTCCAGAGTAACTGGATAAGGTGCATAATCATAGAGTGTGATCTTTTTATCATCGATCACAACTTCCTGAGTTGAGGTCGGATTCCCGAAGATCTTTTTTATCTTTTTGACCGGATCACCCAGTGATAACGATGAGAATTTTAACTTTCCATAGACTGGTTTACCTGTCAGCTGTATCGACTCTACGACATCATCCTGATATTCAATGGCAATGTAGCTTTCAAGCATAAAGCCTTTTTTTACTCGTTTACCATTAATGACATAAACTCTGGTCTCCTTACCATTTTTCTCTGGACGTTTACTGATCAATCCACGTAGTTTGCGTTCTACATGGGAGCGGCTGGCTCCAATAGCTACATGGCCTATTTTCATGCAGGGCATATAAGCGTCGATACTGTTGCTATTAAAATTCTCGACAAAACTCCCTACATTGCAGCCAAGGGTATTTCCTGCACTTCTAAATTCCCCCACTGGTCCTGATGATGTTTTTGCATATTTTCCAGCATAGGCTGTTAATGACATACATAAACAGATCATTCCCGTTATTACAGTGATTAGAACATCTCTCATCACAAACCTCCTTTAACATTAGAACTCTAATTCCTGCCTGTAGTATGATTATTATTGGTGTAAATTTGTTCTCTACGTTTTAAAATTGAACCGATTTTGACAAATATCAATTCTATTTTGGTCTAACTTATCTGCTTTTGTACCAGTTCGCCAACTGTTTTATGGTTAATATCTTCAAATTGAATGCTTTCTATTGCATTAAAAAGGGGGGTTATTGAAGATCTGTCCCGTTCCAGGAACAGATGATATTTTGATTCTCCATCACTTCTGATAGCACTTAATACTGTATGAATCGTGATCTGCTGTGGATCCTGTGCCAGGATGTAACGACCCGGCTTTTCATTGGTCTCCACAATCAAACCTGCCATTTGTAGTGTCGTTAAAATTCCCATTACCGTCTCCTGTGGCAACATAAATCTTGCAGCCAGCATATCAAGAGACCAACGTTCATGGTTGTGATAGTGACTTTCACAAAACAGTTTAAGGATCAGAAGTGCCAACTCTTCCTTATGTTTATTGCTCAGGAGCAAGGGATCATTATTGGCTCTTATTTGCTGGGGATTTTGATGAAAAAAGGCGACATGAGCCCCAAATAACAGAATTAACCAGCTTAAATAGAGCCAGATCATAAAGATGATTAAAATCGCAAAACCTGAATAGATGGCCGCATATTTGGTTGAACCGGCGACGAAGGTTGCAAAAATGATTCCAGTGGTCTCCCATAAAACGCCACTAACAACTGCTCCAGTGATTGCAGAACGCAGCTTTACCTTGGTATTGGGTACAAAAATATAAACAAAGGTAAATGCTGCAATAACAAACAGATAGGGTAACAGCTTACTTAAAAACAAAATCAAGGTTCCAAATGGCTCGATAGCCAAAATGGATTGGATCACTGAGCTACTGGTAACGGATGCTGTCACCCCTATAGCTGCAAAAATCAGTACCGGACCTACCATCAACACACTCAGATAATCACTGAATCTTCGTGCCATGGAACGTTTTTGGGTAATCTTCCACACATCATTAAATGCACTTTCAATTTTCTGAACCAGTGAAATAACCGTGTAGAGCAGCATTGCCAGTCCCATGGCACCTAACACCCCGACTTTCATATTATTCACAAACATCAAAATATTTGCCGTGATCTCATCTCCTTTAGGACCCAGAGATACCAGTAAACTACTTAAGAGGGGTTCAATTTGATTGTGAACCCCAAATCCCTTAAGCACGGAAAAACTGACCGCAATTAATGGGACTATCGACAACAGTGTTGTATAAACCAGACTCATGGCTCTTAACGTCAACATCCCATTAGCTAATACATGGAACATAGCTATGGAGATCTTTAGAAATCGAACCGCGACACGTCTGGTCCAGGGAAGGGAGTCTGCATTGATCTCCCACAGATCATTTTTGATGAACTGGATTATCTGATTGAAATTGGGCACAGCCATTATCCTGAGAAATCGAAGCAGCTATTGTTAGCCTGATGTCCAGAATTGTCAAAATGAATGTATAACAGCTAATCTCTTCCATGTGTAAGGATATGACCAAGCCCGATCCTGGCTGGTACCTATCTGTTTTATGAAACTGCCTGTAATCGCTATTTAACTGAATCTATGGTAATGGTCAGATCCTGTGGATTTGCAGCATCCCATGAGACAGTATCCGCAATAAAATCACCGCTTTGAACCATTGCATTTCCAGACTGGGATAGATGCGCACTAACGACAACCTGATCAAAATCCGAAAGTTTTGCCTGAGACATCACTGCACGGCTATCATCAAGAACAACCTCAGCAGGCAGCTCACTGGATGCTAGCTGAATAGCAGCGATAGGAAACCTGGGGCCATTTTGCGCTTTGGCATAGATATATATCTTTTTATCGCCATTTAAGCGCTTGCTTAAATCAGCACTCAGTATGACCTTAACCTTGATAGAACGCACCGATGCTATTGCTGCTGGTTTTGCTTCAGTTTTAGCTGAAGTTTCAATA
>RRYU01009349.1_pt1 | contig 47063 bp, 61 predicted proteins | sample 2162651 | NCBI WGS metagenome assembly RRYU01 (sample SAMN10267283, study PRJNA491782) | microbial mat metagenome | isolation source: biomat in the production well | place: Japan: Minami-Kanto gas field, natural gas well KTG3 | collected 2017-06
CAACAGCGCTTCGATAGCAGTGATGTCCCCACACTGCGGTTCACCCCCACGTGTGTGGGGACAACTCACCATACCCGACACGGCCCAGGGCATTCGGCGGTTCACCCCCACGTGTGTGGGGACAACAGCACCATGGCTCGGTGGGGGCTGACAGCGCACGGTTCACCCCCACGTGTGTGGGGACAACATGCTGACTTGTCCGCTTCCACCGTGCCCAGTCGGTTCACCCCCACGTGTGTGGGGACAACGCCACGCCGACCGCCGTCCCACCGCGCCCCCACGGTTCACCCCCACGTGTGTGGGGACAACCGATTGTGAGGCGCACAAACCGAAAACCACGCCGGTTCACCCCCACGTGTGTGGGGACAACGACTGGGCTACACGGTGTCAGCAGGCATATATCGGTTCACCCCCACGTGTGTGGGGACAACCCGCACAGTCTCCGGGGTGTGCCAGAGGATCTCGGTTCACCCCCACGTGTGTGGGGACAACCGCGAACCAAGAGCGCAGCGCAGATTGTACGGCGGTTCACCCCCACGTGTGTGGGGACAACAGTGACACCGACCGCATTGTGACGCGATCTAGATCATTTGTCAAGCCCTGAAGTCATATTCTGCATCAGGACGCGCTTGATGGGATGGTAACCAGCGTCAGCCCCTCGAAGACGACCAGTTTCCGGCTGGTTGCGCCACAACTGCGTAGTGCATAGCCCTGCTCGTTGTTCGTTTGGTAGATCAGAAACCCGGCTCCCTCACGCATCTTGTCGCAGGTATGTTCCCAGAGGGTATCGCGAACCATTGCCGAGAGCCGTCCGACGAATACGCCCGTGTGGACTTCGAGCATCCAGCGGGTGAGTTCACCGCGTAATCCCACGGGTACCCGCTCAACAATAATGACCGTCATAGATCTTCCTCGTTGGCATAGTTGATACCCCCGGCTACACTGCCTTCGTCCAGATCCCAAAGGCCACTGGGGTGGGCATCAAAGCGGTCGAAAATTTCTGTCTCTTGCGCTGACACAATCGTGTCACTTGCCAACAGTTTGTCCAGATCATCTACGATGCGTGCCAGCATCCGTTGTTCGCGGATCAGGTCACGACAAATGTGGCGGACACGACTCTCTAATTTCTGTTCCCCGGCAGCAGTACAGCGAAAGGCGGCGGGGATAGTGATCTCGGCCTTGTAGAGGTCGGCTACGTCGTAGACGAAGGAGAGCATTTTGCCCGTGTGAATAAAGCCCAAGGCAGGAGAGTATCCAGCAGCAACAATCGCAGCATGCACCACACCATACAGACAACTATTGGCCGCAGAGAGTGCTCGATTGATCGGCGTGGCCCGCCGCCAGTCGTTCTGTTTGTACGCCCGACCATCCCATTTTACCCCGGTCTCACGGCTCCAGTGGGCGTAGGTGTCGCGGACACGAACACCCTCCTTGCCACGAATCTGTTTGAGGGTCAGATCTGGGTCAAGCGGATCAGCAAAGCGTATTTCGTACATGCGCCGTACCACCAGCAACCGCTGCGTTTCATCGGCATGCATGGCTGCCTGGCGTAGCAGATTGGCTGCTGAACGCGTTTCCCCCATGCCCTGAGCGTAGAAACGCACGCCCGCTTCACCCGTCCAAGCTACCAGGCAGCCATTATCGGCCAATGCGCGAATAGCGGCATGACTTATCGTTGTTCCTGGCCCCAACATCAACAGGGAGAGCGCGGCGCAGGGGACGGGTGTTTTACCGCTCTTGTCGAAGACGGCAATCGCAAAGTCTTCCTGTTCCACGGTGCAGTGTTCAACATAGAAGTAACTCCAGGAGTCACGAACCTTTGGGAGGATGTGCAGGTCTTTCATACAGTATCATTCCTTACATATTGATTGATTGTCGCCGTACCCACTGTACGCCCCCATCGGTATGAGGATATGGGCAAAGTGTCCCTTCACACGAAGCCAGAGGAGTACATCGTTATGGCACATGAGACCTCCCATGCGCGGTGCGCACCAAGCCTAATACAAATAGCTCACTTGTACGAATAGTGAGGTTATTTTCAAGGAAGAATCAGGGGAAAACAGATATCCTGAATAGCGTGAGGCAGCAAGGTGTCCACTACCTCATGCTATTCAGTAGGAAGTGCTGATTGTTAAGGTACGTGGTTCGCCTTCAGGCTATCAGACCGATGCAATCGAGAGCAGGCCAAAGCCAAATGCTTTGCCAGAGCCAATCCCCACCCGCAGCGTGTTCAGAAACTGCTCGCGGTCAGTGACTTCTAGCCGTCCTTCGAAGAGGGTCGCACCAAAGGTCAGGGGCATGGCAGGCTCTTTCTCGCGTGATACCCGCCGCCCGCGTGTCTTCTCCAGGGTGGTTACACGTGTATCAGGCAGTTCAGGGCACACGGCGACTCGATCCAGGCGGAAGCCACCCTGCTGTCCCTTGCGTTCCAGCCAAGCAAGTTGATCTGCTTCATGGCGTATCTCGATCCGCTTTCCACTCCACTTGTCATCCTGATCAGGATTATTCTTGCTCACACGCTTAGTTGGGTTCGCACGCAGGCGAAAAATAACCTGCATGCCGGTCTGAATTTGATTATATTCACTGTCTACCATGCGCACTGCTGGATTGCTGTGCTCATCAGATGGTTCGGCGAAATACCTGCTTTCTAGCCGCTCCCACTCTGGCGCTACTGATGACTGTACCAGGAGCCGCATCAACCGGGGGTTGTACTCGAATGACTCGGCGCGGTAGAGTACCCCAAAATGTTCACGCGCCCGGGTGCCGGGTGGTGCATCAGGAAAGGCTTGCAGAATGCGCTGGTGTAAACGGTGACAGTTGCCCAGATCGTGCTGCACGACACGGTTGTGAGTATCAAGGATAATACGCGAAAGATAGAGCATAGGATACCTCACTCAAAGGTATTGATCGTCGGACGTTCCGTGTCCGGCGACCAGGAGCGTTCAACGACAAAGCGGGGCAGAAACACGCGCCGGGCCGGATTGCCAATGTTGTCGTTCTGACGGTTGCCTTCCCGTGGACGGACTTCCAGCAATAGGCGTAGATTCACGGGTTGATGAGTGCGCCGTGCCTCTGTATGTACCCGCTCTGGTACTGGCTGGCTGATCAAAGCGGCATACATATTTTCATAGTCACCTGTACCAGCGAAGACTGGCACGGCGGGTGGACAGGATTTGCGCCCCAGGAAGATCGGCCAGACTGGTGATTGCAGAGCAGCAGCAGCGCTGGCAATGATGCTTTCCGAACCTTGTAATGTCACTAGGAATGAGGCATCGGCCAGATAGAATCGATTAGAAACATCTGTTTCACGCTTATGTTTGCCATCTGCACTGAGTATGCCTTCTGGCTTGCCATCGGTAGCCTTTGCGCCCCCGGTTGTATGATAATCGTGTAGCAGTGCGCCGGGTCGGTCAATACGCACTCCCATCTGGAGTTTATCGCTCAACACGCGCAGGCCATCGTCAGTACGCCGCAGGCCAAGGGCGCACCCCAGAAGACCAATCACGCCGGATTTGGTTGGAGCGAGGGCCGTGTCACGTTCGCCCCAGCGCGCACGTAGCCCCCACGCCTGGAGTGGGCCTTCAAGACGGAGAAAAAGGGTCTGCATACCATCCTCCCCTATGCACTTACTGGTAACCACTCGAGAAGTTCCGCCAGCGTTGTGCAGTGCCGCGCCTCATCCAGGGAAAACGCCAGCGTGCTAAGGAATGCGCGCTCTGCCGTCAATCCGTACATATTGTTTATATGTGGGATATATTGCTGAAGTGCTTCGGCAGATGCCTCCGTGAGGGAGTGCAGCCCATTGGCACGCACTGGTTTGACAAAGGCATTGGCATAACTCAGCGGAATATTCTTTTCACGTACCTCAATGAGCGCCAGGTCAGGCAAGTTGTGTGCTGCGAAGCTATTCTGCTTACCACTGGGAATAGCGATCATCATCGCATGGGTCAATGCGCGTACTGTCTGTGTTGCAAGTTTTGTATCACCCTGCACATTGTCAAGCAAGCCTTCCCAGTGAATATTGATGTATTTGTAGTAAGTAGCACTGTTAAATGCGGTCTCGCCAAGGAATCCGGCCCCGGTTTCACCGGAGATGTCGTCCACTGCGGTATAAAAGTCAAACTCCTGTGTCACCGTGTGGGTCGAGAAGGCATGGGCAACTTGCACTGCTGCCTCAATATTCTTGAAGGGACTACTGGTCGTCATCCGGCCAAACATGGCAATATCTACAGAATGGGGAATATATTTATCACCATTCTTTTCATGAAATTTATCCCACTTTATGTCGGCAAAGCCAGTTGCACCTTTTTCTTGGTACAATGCGACTAACTCCGTTGTCAGCTGATCCATTTCCGCAGCAGTCAGAAACATCAACTGCTTTGTTTTCATGAGTGGCTCGGCAGGGGCAGCATCTTTTCTTGACTTAGTGCCCTTCGATTTTCCTGATGAATCTTCAGTGTCTTCATTGCTCACCTCAACCGAAGGACTCTTATCAACTTTACCAAACTTGGTTGCAGCCTCAACAATGGCCTTTTTGACCGCATCATCCAGGTCGAATTGACTGAGCCGTCGCTGGATCTCCGCTGGCAATAATTGCGTTCGTACAGCCAGCACGTCTGGCTGGTCGATAAAATAATCAGTAAAGATGTCTGATGTTCTCACACTGCGTTTGAGCGCCTGACTGGAAATGCGGGCACGTCGGAAGCCACCGAACAGGCAGTCTTTGGGATCGCCGTTTTCGTCACGGTTAAGGTTTGACGGTGCATGGTTCTGCAATAGATGGATAGCGATCAGGGTCATGATTCGTTTCCTTTCAATTCTGCATTAGTAGATGGCATAGACGATCCAACAAAATAGTCACGGGCCCAGCGCAATTGCACGAGGTGGTTGGGATGTTCCCAGTTCAATAGATCGAGTAGCAGTTGCTCCCAGTTCAAGGCTGCATGGTCACGGTCAGCAGCAATCAGGCGCACCGCCTGGCGCAGACGAAAGGCCAACTGCTCACGATCACTGTCGAGCAACGATTGAAAGCGGCGATCCAGGCTGTTGATCTGGCCCTCGCTCGAACCGCTGCGGATCTGGCGTATGTGGCGCAGGGTTACGCCCAGGCTGCCTACCTGGGAACTATGCACCACCAGTGGAAAGAGCGTTGCAACTAGAAAATAGTCTTCCTCCTGCTGGGCATGAATGCCGTAGGGGAGCGCCTGAAAAAAGACACGGTGGATGTCGCGGGCATCAGACAGCGTGCGCCCGGCATTGCGCTTCAGCCGCGCCCGTCCGCCTGTATCGAGCTGATCGAGCGCAGCAATAAACTCCTGCGCCTGATATTGCCGGCGCTGCCATGCGGTCATTGTTTTATCGCTCACCAACCCACTCCTTTCGTTTTGCATATAAGCGGCGGCGACACTCAGCTTGCGCCTCAACCCGGGATCGGAGTGCATCGGCCCGGTCGCCAGTCTGGTCAACCGTCTGGATGAAGGTCTGATTGCCAATACGTACAAGCGTATCAGCCCAGGTTCGTTCAAGCGCAGGGTGTTGAGTAGAGTTGGATGCATTGAATATGAATGCGCGAAATTCTGGGGCCAGTTGTTCCCAGAATTTCGCCTGCATCCGATGGAGCAGTGTTTTAAAGCGTACCAACTCTTTTTTTACCTGCTTCCCTCGTTCACGTTCCGGGCGAACATGCAGGTTGAACACCATAATCAATGTTCGCTCCGTCGTATTGGCACGGTCGAGGGCGTCTTCGATAAAGAGTGCGCCATCGGGGTCACTCAACAGGCGAGGGGGCACATCAAGCGCCTCATCCATCCATTCGAAGACCTTCGCTTTTCCATCAGTGCGTACTCCAATGCAGCGAAAACTCACAAGGTGTCTATCATCAAGGACACGTTCATCAACTAGGTGTCCAGTTTGACGGACAATCTTTGGGCGTAGATCGTGTCTATCCTGACCTGTCAGTAGCAAGGTGGTATATTCGCGCCAGAGTGCCTTGCCTTCCTGAGGACGCACGGGTCGTGGCTCGTTCTTGTCGCCTTTGCCTTTTGGCTGTTGAAAAGCCACAAAGGGATCGTCCCAGATGACAGCCCCTTTCCTACGGCGATGTCCCATATCAAAGATCATCGTCCGTACAATAATGCTGGAAACCACACCACAGTGTGTACAAGGGGCACGTTCTGTTACGGGGAAAAGACGCATGCGGCGCGCTGGGAACATCAGACTTTCCAGATATCCGACGGCACTGACTTCATGGTTTTTCGCAATGATTGGAGATCTGTTCCAAAGCGCCACCGCTGCTTGGTTGGAGGCCGCTGCACTCGGTTGATAATCTGGCGTCGTCAGTGATAGTGCCAGTGATTGGAACAGGGTGTCACCAGCGGGTAAAACATAAAGTGGCGGTACGCCATTGATAGACGGATAGATGCCCGATCCCCCTGATGAAGCAAACGAGGGAATGGTCAAAAGGCCTCGAATACAGCAGGCCGGGCAGACGTGATGGCTATTATCCGTAACATGATGAAAGTGTATGCGATTGGTAGCCCCCGGAATCTCATGAAAGAGCGATGCCACAGACTTACGTGCCGCTGTATCTGCATATGCTTCCAGCGGTACATCACCTGTCTGAAGAAACGGTTCGGTCGGGTGGAATAGATCAAAGCGATCCGCATAGTCCGCAGCAAATGCTTCCAGGCGAGATACATCAAAAGAGCCTGCTGCCAGCACGTCGGCAATAGTGTCAAGCGATTCGGGAGCATAGATCGCCTGCACAATAGCCGTCAATAGTCGGTGCATCCCTCCTACAACGAGTGGCGATGGATCATGCAGTGCGTGAAGTGTGTGTGCTTCAGCCAGACATGCGCCAATACTCAGCGTCGTGACCTGCCCATCAGGGCAGGTGGCGCGTATCCAGGGCTGATGCCAGAGATTAAAGCTACAGAGTGATACAGGAGCGGATGGTTCGGTCATACTTCCTCCTTTTCAATCACCAAGCCAAGTTCAGGATCCAGGTGGACAATACGTCTGTCGAACATGGCCGTGCTGGCTGCGTCGAGCAGCAGCGGAAAAGACGAGCGTAGCACGCGTGGTATTTCACTCGCGGGCCAAGGCCAGCGGAGGTCGCGGCGTTCACCCGCACGAAACTCGGCAATAATCTTCGGGTCACTGATCGGAATGGAGCGCCCTATCAGGGCTTTCTGTTCATCAAGATCAGGCGGAATATCGGGAGACAGGAGCCACGTGCCGCCCCGATCAAAGGCCAGTGTCCCGTTCACACGGTAAAGAGGCACAACAGTCATTCGGTCACCCAGACGGGTTTTGGCAACCTGCCAGCCTGCCAGTGAGCCATGCTCATCTTCAATAAATTGCCTATCGGCTATTGCGGTTATGGAATCTGTCCCATCGGCTGGGGGAGTGAGTTGCTTGCTTGCACAGCTCCGCATTTCACCCTGAATCTGTTGCAGCTTTGCCCAGGCATGGGCCATTGCCGCACTATGTGCAGCGCCAGCAACAAATTGCGGATCATCGTGATAGACTGCTTCAATCAGCACCCGATAGTCACGCGGCAGTATAATTTCACGCACGTCACGGCTGTTCTCCCCGCGTAGCACGTCCCAGGTACGCCAGAGGATATACGGGTCATAAATCTTTTCCCAGCGATTCCAGATGGGCAGATCATCCTGATCATGACGCAACACCACCTCTAGGAGCGGATGCATGTGATGGAGGGGACGCTTGCCAGCGCGTTCGGCGATATGGCGATGTAATCGTCCGGCGCGTTGGAGTAGGAGGTCAATCGGCGCAAAATCACTCACCATCACATCGACATCGTAGTCTAGGCTCTGCTCCAGCACCTGGGTGCCGATGATAATGATCGGTTGATCAGCCGTGCGTTGCGTTTCCTTGCCAACAAGGATATCAATATCCCGTTCCAGTCGCTGGCGCTGGTCAAGCGGGAAACGAGCATGGAGTAGCATGTATTGCCCCGATGGGTGCAGATCTTTCAGTGCCCGGTAGATCGCCTGCGCATCATCTACCCGGTTGCAGATCCGCGCCACTGCGCCACCATCGCGCACCAAGTTGATCAAATGGCGTGCATCCTGCTCTGGATCGAACTGTGACGACAGGTGCGACGTGAACCGTTGATCGGAACGAAAGACGCCCGGTGTGACACGATACGCCGCACCGGCGTGGTAGAGCGAGATGGCAGGGTAGGGCACATCAGCGGGCACATCTGGTGCAGGCAGGTGTTTGTCGAGGCCACGCAGATAACTGGCGGCGAGGGTACGATGGCGTGAGGCTGGTAAGGTGGCTGACAGGAGCAAGACGGAGGTGCCCAGACTGGCAAGCCAGGTCAGCGTATGCTCCAAAATGACGCTCATATAGGCATCATACGCATGAACTTCATCGATAATCACGACCTTACTTGCCAGTGCGAAGAGCCGCAGCACGTAATGCCGCACATTCAGCCCGGCCAGTTCCACCTGATCAACCGTCCCGACGCCAAAAGGAGCCAGCATCGCTTTTTTGGAACCAGCGAACCACTCGATAGCAGCCAAAGCACTCGCTGATTCCGGATCGGCAGCGTCTTGGTCTCCGGCCAGCGCAGCACGGCGCAATTCCTCCTCAACCACCGCCGACTGGCTATGCGTCAGCCTGACTGATGCGCCATACAGCCGATCATAGAACGTGGACAACCGCTTAAACATCTGGTTACTCGTTGCCATGGTCGGGAGCGCGAAAAAGAGTTCGTCTAGCCCTGTGTGTGCCCCCAGCCGTTGCGCCAGCGCCTGAGCGGCCTCTGTTTTCCCCTCGCCCGTTGGAGCTTCAATAACCCCCAGCAACGGGCCAGTGACTGCTGTGTCAGGCAGATCGTCAATCGCCTGTTGAAGCGCACGCGGCTCTCCGATATCTGGGAAGAGATGGGTAAAATGGACATAGGTTGGAGCAGAACGATACGTCGCCAGACCAGCAAGGCTGATCGCCTGAGTAGCACGCGCTTGTCCTGTTTGCAGGTACGTTTCAATCGGCATCCGGGGTTCTGCCGGAAAGTATGTGCTATTTGACCCGATCCAGTCAGACAAAATGATGAACCCGGTCAGCGCCACAGTTGCCGGGCGCAGATGCTGTGGTGTACCCAGCGCGGCAAAGTCGCCGGGCGGGGCAAGCAGGTTACGTAGCAGCGTGTAGGCATCATCACGCCATTGTTCCCAGGACGGCGCGTTTTGTTCGGATTTCCGCAATCGCGCCGCGATTTTGCGCATCTCCTCCTGGGCGAAACGCCCATGATGTCCACCCATTGCATCCCGTATGGATAGAATCAACCGCCGTGATGTCCCTGGCTCACGGCGGATAAGGTGAGCATCAAGCCAAACGGCGCTGATCTCGGCATGATAAGGCGATTTTTCATAGGAAGGAGGGAAGGTCATGTCATAGTCGCGTTCAAGGCGTTCGCGCTGAGGTTGTGCCTGTCCCTGAAATGCTGCCGATATCTTGCCAAGATCATGGGTAGCAATCAGAAAAGGCAACCAGGTATGCAATACATCCAGATCACAACCTCTCCAGGCATGCATGAGTGCCTGACGTACACGTGGTGCGGCCTGATTACTCAACAGGGCATCCGCAACAAAGGCGACATCAAGCATATGATAGATTGCTGGATGAAACTGCTCCGGTGGATCGGACGCTCGCGCCGGGGTTTTGCCCCAAAATCCGAGTAGAACATCAGGTGTGTGTGGCATTGTTCTTTCTATCGTTTCGTCAGTCCAAATCCATACGCTTCGGCTATTACCAGCACCTCTGCCGCTATCTCGGCACGCAACTCGGATGGCTGTTCGACGATCACCGATGCGCCCCAGCCACGAATCCAGGGCTTCATCTCCAGGGTACTGCCAACACGAACCGTAAATAAGCATGAGCCATCGGGCAAGTCGGTGATACACTGGCTGTGATGCCAAATACTCTCCTTCACTCGTGCAACCACCGATGGCACAAAGCGCAAGACAACTTCGATATCACCCTGGTCGCGCCAGATTACCCCCCAGGCATTCGCCATCAACCGCTGTGGATCGAACTCTGGCGGGATAGTGTAGTGTTCTCCAGTCACACGTGCCTCGGCAATGCGTTCAATCTTGAGTGTGCGCAGATCAGTGCGCAGGTCGTCATGTCCAATCACATAGCAGGCATAGCCGATCCCCGACGGCTCAATAAAATAGGGCGCAAAGATACGCTCAGTCAGGGTATTGTCAAATGCACGGTAGCGCAGCCAGACCTTCTTGCTCTCAGCCCAGCCCTGGTTCAGTGCCTCCAGTGCCTCGACGTAGTCTTGGCGAATACGTCGGGAACGTACCGCCAGTGCCGCCTGGTCAATATGGCGGGCAATCAGCGGCGCACGAATGCGCAGGGTATCGGCCAACTTCTCTAGTGCTTTGACCACATGCGGATTATGCTCATCACTATGGCGTGATAGCAGGCGGGCCGCCAGGTAGAGGGCCAGGATCTCATCATTGGTAAATTTGAGGGTGTACAGTGAGCGGCGATGATCGAGCCGATAGCGGCGACCATGTTTGCTCAAGCCAGTTCCCCAGGATTCAAGGAGCGCAAGGTCACGGAAGATAGTACTGGAATCAACATTGTACTCGCGTGCTAATTCTCCCGTTGTCCAGCCTTCGGGTCGTTGACTTAGTTTTCGTTCAATATCTTCGATGCGTTCCAGACGAGAATCCAAACTGCTCATCACAACTCCTTCTTTGCTCAAGTACTGTAGCATGGGAATCGTGCAATCCATGGGGATTTCTGCACGAATTGCCACAACATCGGATCTATTATACAGAAAGCGTGTGTCAACGAGCGTCACACGAGGAGCCAAAGAATAAGAAATGCACGAATCTGATCATAGATCCATAGAATTGGGTGAAGTCAGGCCAGTATGTTATATCTATTGAACAGAGCATATCACGAGAATATAACCAACGTGAAACCATATATGGATGATGAAATATAAGTTGCCATAATACACGTTGACATTACATGAGAATAGTTTGACAGAATGCACGTTGGCATCAGGCCGCACATGCGCACAGATGAGGCATCATGCCAACTAGAGCATGTTGACACGATCCGGTCATCTCTTGAGGGGGTACACTCCGGTATGGACACGGTGTCCATCCACACAAGCAGATGTATGGACACTGGCGGCTTCCACCAGTCAGTTAGAAATGGGATACCAATATGACTGATCACCAGATTGATCAATCGGCCGACACGTCGCTGCCATCGACTGCTGTGCCGCTGCCGTTGCTCAACCACATGCAGCAGGAAGTAGCTACTGCGACGAGCCTGGACGAGTTTTTGGCAAGGAGGACATTCTGGCTCGCCTGTTTGCCAGCATGCTGGAGCAGATGCTGGATGTTGAGATGACGGCCCATCTAGGCTATGAACGGTATGCGCCGGTCGGTTGCAATTCGGGGAATAGCCAGAACGGTACGCGCACCCGCATGCTGCGCATTATGGTGGCATACGGGTGATAGAGGCTGATCGCCAGCATTTCTCTCGCCGCCAGCGTGGGCAATAGATTGTCTACAAATCGCATCGTTGTCAGTGATCTGTGGACAGTCCACAGATCGTACCATCACCCATTACATATGCGTAGCACTTATCAGATGTGCGGCTTTGTTTTGCAGTGATCCCATCATGGTCGATGGCTCCATCACTGCAATCAAAACCCCTCGTCCATCAGCGCACAATCCAGCGAAGCGGGGCACTGATGATCCGCCAAAACACTCCCGGCTGGCGAGATGCGGCATGGATCATCACCTCCGTATCACCCGGGTACCCGCGTTGACCTGCCGTTGTCCTCACGATATAGAGGTTGTGCTTGTTTGGGATATGCATAATGCGCTGTATCGCGTTGCCGCGCAGGTACAACCTATCCCTGTACACGCTATCCTGATCGACGAGAAACTCCGCAGGATAGTCGTCCGGTTTCTCGCTCCACAACGCCTGAATCGTTGTTCGTTCCATAACCTCCTCTATCTAACTAGGATTAATCCGCCGCACGCTCAACCGTCCCCAGCAGACCGAGCGCCACACTCATCAGCCCCCGCGACACGATCCGAGGGCGCTCATCGCGTGGCTCGGACGTTCCTGGCCGATAGTGGCCGCGGACAAACGTATAGCCTGGTGGTGGCACAGGCCACCCCTCCGACTCCGCCCGCGCTGCGGCAGCCTGGCGACGGCGCTGAAAATCTATCCGATCCGCCCGATCCTGCCAGCCGGTCGGCAGCGGTCGGTAGCGCGGATCGACATGCGCATACGTCTCGATGGCCTGCTGCTCTGCATCGCTCGACCACGCCGCACGACGGCGCGTGCGTGGTGACGGTAGCACGATCTGTCGGCGCGACTGCGTTTTTTTACGCGGATTTACACGTGGTTCTGGCGCTGGCTCTATCGGATCGGCGTCGACCACAACCGCTGCTGCGCACAGATCGTGCCAGAGCGCGGCCAGGATCGGGTGCAAGGTCATCCAGCAGGATGGGGCAAACGACAGGGGTACCCGCGACATGCCACGCTCCGCAGGCCACCACGCAGCAGCCAGCGGCTGATCTGTACTATTCAGAGTCGCCACCCAGAGGCCAGTCGGTGCGGGCACGATTAACAGGTTGGCAATGTGCCACGGTGACAACAGTGGCGTAAGCAGGCGCGGCGCTGGGACGAGCAACGACTGGTACATAGCACGCGGGGCGGGCAGATCGGGTTCCGCTAGCAGTGCATCAGCCAGGTCGTTCAACAGCACCGCTCGATCAGCAGGCATATCAAGCGCGTTGTCTCCATTGCGTGGCACCTCATCGATGTGTGATGAGCTGAGGCCCTCTGGCAACAAGGATGGCGGGATCGGATCGGGGCCAGCAGCCAGGCTGATCCAGTCGATCCAGGCATCAATACGCTGCAGTGCCGCCGCTACCGGATCGTCAACCGGCTGTGCCAGCGGCAGGGGCAGATCACGCGCCGCCAGCGGCGTGACAAGCGCCGCGGCCATACTTTTCAGGTGTGTCCCGTCGGTTGCACCAGGCACGCTGGTTAGCGGTATCGTGCCGTGGCGCGCTGCTTTGTCACCGCGCAGATGCCAGAGACGCTGACCAATCTGCACCAGACAGCGTGCCGTATTCCAGCGGCCCTCAACGTCGAGTGTACCCTGATCAATATAGGCGCTGACCCGCTCGGAAATGTCCCTGTCACGCAGCACAGCGACCTGCGGCACAGCAGTATTGCTATCCGCCTGCATCAGGCTCGCCGCGATCTGCGCGGCAATCACGACTGTTGCCGCATCCAGGCGCTGCTGCTGGCCTATCAGCACCAGCAGCAGATGGGTTGCAAGCGATAGTCCTCCGCAGGCCGGATCGGCACCGATGGTCGCAGATCGTTGCGACCATCGGTGCCGATCCGGTGACTGGGTGAACGCGGTGACGCTGCGTCGGACGATGATTGTCAGACGCGACCGCGACATGTGGACATTCCACAGTGCCGGGATGTCCGCGTCGGGTGTCACCGTTATATGGATGCCCGATGTCGTTGTCGTGAACGCAGGAATATCAAACTCCTTTTGATTCAGCAATACGCTGCTGGATGCGGTCGATATCCAACTTCGTAGCGCACATCGTCAACCGCATCAATCGCTGTGCGTCCCGCAGCGCAGCGAGTGCGTCATCACGCCGCCCCTGAGCCGCGTACAGCAGGCCACGCACCTCCACGAGGCGTGCCCGCAGTGGAGTGCGCAGATCATGCGGTGTGTCTGGTTGATCCGGTCGCTCTGTCTGCACAGCATCGGAGTCGAGCAGTGTTGTGGCCCATGTGACCAGCGATTCCGCCTCTTCGATATGCTCTGCCCGGATCTCCATCCAGGCCAACGAGACAAACGCCGGGATCAAAAATGCCGCTATAAAGATCGACTGTTCGGCACTTGACTGCTGGCTCCAGTCTACGATACGCTGCAGATGCGCTCGTGCGGCAGCGTCGTCGCCACGCGCCTCCGCGATCATCGCATCCAGGTAGTCAGCGAGTAGCGGATTGGCCTCGTCGTCGTCGTCGTCCTCATCATAGGGAGCAATCGGCACAGCCGTGCGAACAAGTTGTGTGATATGCTCAGCCGTTTGAAAGCTGCCACGCCTCAGCGTGGACTCAACCGCTTTCTGCATGATCTGCCATTCCCAACTGTCGGAGTCGAGTTCAAACTCGAACAGACTCGTCCCAATCGTTGCAAGGTCTGTGCGCTGCCGAGCTTGATCGCAGGCATCAAACGCGCCAACATATGCGGTCGCCGCAGCATCCAGCATGCCAGCGTCCTCACAGAGATGCCCAACGCGGTACAAACCCTGGGCCAGCCAGGATAAAGCGGGCAATGACGTTGCCTCAAAGGTGAGGTCGACAATCGCGCTCGCCTGGCGGAGATACGGTTCCAGTACATCTGCATCGCCGTCGGCGGCATAGTACAGCGACACGATCAGCGAGATCAATCCCGCCTCAACAGACGCTGTAGGAATCAGCCGATCTGCCAGATGGAGCAGGTGAGGAAACAGTTGCTCGCGGTGCCGCATGTAATCGTCCAGAGAAGACGGTATTGTGATCGGCCCGATAGCATGTATCATGAACCGTGCCACATACAATGCGTCCGAAATAGTTGAGCCAGCTATACTTTGACCCATGTCCGTGATATACACACCAAGCGTGTCGACGTCCACCGCTTGTTTCGCATACAGCAAATCCACACAGTGATCGGCGACCTGAGTGCAGATTGCCTGATATCGTCGTTCCTCATCTTCCGTTTGCTCGACCTGGAACGTTGACACGAGCAACATCGTAACCAGATCCACGGGAATGGGATGCATGTGCGAAAAACACGCGAGCAGTGGCAGCAGCCCACGGCCTAGCACGTCCATTCGGAGATGCTTAGTGACTGCATCGAAGATTAATCCGTCGGTTATCTCGTTTTCAAGAACACTATCTTCATCTTCGTCAAACATATCAGTCGTCATGTTGTCCCTTTCTCACCAAATTGTCAGCGATCTGTGGACTGTCCACAGATGACATCACGGATCTCCAGCGGCATCGCCCAGCGCCAGAGCCGCTGTGCGCCCCGCGCCGGAATCGGCGGGTCAATCCGCTGGATGTGTTCCAACACCCATCCGAAGCGACCCGGTGTATAATCCCCGACGTGCCAGTTCGGATCACCCGGTGCTGGTGTGGGATAGATCACCTCGGTCGGCACGCAGTCAGCCAGCCATGCTATGGCCTGCACCGCCCCACGCGGCAGATCGCGGGCCGACTGGTAGCCCAGAAAAGCCAGCGCCGTCCGCACCGGCTCGTCGGCGCACAGCGCGGCCAGGCCCGATTCGCCCAGGTCGCCCGGTGTGCGGGTCGCGTGGATCGCCAGCCAGCCGCGATAGGACGTTGCCCACGAGCGCGTCTCAATGCGCTTGCCCATCCCCGGTGCAACCGCTTCAACGGCAATCAGGGCCGCATAGGGCTGCCAGAGGCTGATCGCCAACATCTCACCGGCTGCCAGCGTCGGGGCGGGCGGTTCCAGGTGAGTCACAATGATCCCAGGGATCTGCGCGGCCAGGTACTCCGCCGCCGTCAGCCGGTGGCAGGATCGCACATCGGCGCAGCCACACAGGAGTACAACCGGACGCTGCGCCAGCAGGCGACGCACGGGCGCAACGGCCTGTTCTGGCGCGTTCAGCGTGATCGGCCCACCGGTGAACGCATTGATGTTGCCCAGGCCGGGCATGTGAACATAGTTGGCCGCACCAAGCAGCGTCCGCAGGGCCGCCTTGCGCCACGCTGGATGGCGTGAGGTCGGCGCAAGGCGGATATCCAGGCACATCGCGCCCATCTCGTGGATGGTCGCTCGTAGCGCCTCTGGTGTCCAGCCGCTATAGCCGATGGTGGCAAGATGCATCATACTACCTACAACTCGTTTTTTTGTATCATGTCCAACATGAGATCGTAGTATTCATCATTATCCATCACGCGATCCGCGAGCAGATACGCGGCGCGATCAACATATGTGGTATCACCGTTGTCGTTTCTCCGCATCGTCTCGAACGCATCCAGCACAATGCGCCGGGCGTTCAGGTCATACAACTCATCGTGTGGTGTCATAGCAGCAGTTCCTCTTCCATCGTCCAATCCCAGGTCTACAGCCATTCGTGCGCACATAGCAGCAAGCTGAACCAACTCGCGGCGCAGGGCTGCGTGATGCGCAGCCCTGCGCCACACCTCAGCCTTCAGTGTGTCAAACGCCTCATGGATAATGGAAAATCCCTCGTGGGTACTGTGGATCGGGGGATACTGATCACGGACACGGGCCAACTCATTCCCCACGGCAGTGAGAAAACGCTGGCTCTCTATCATCTTCACTATCTCCTTGTGGTATTCAATCCGCTCGACCTCATCCTGAATAGACTGTACATACTCATCCTGAATAGACTGTACATACTGGTCGATATCCTCTGACGAGACAGGCAACGCAATCATGTGACCACCAACCATTGCATCCATGCCCTCCAGAATCGTCTGGATTTTGAATCCTGCGATCTTGCGCACGCCCGTCCAGTCGTCCCCGTTGTGCAACCAGCGCCCGTCAGTCAGCAGGATGCTGATAGACGCGCCGCAGTCTGTATTGGCATACACTCGTGTGTTGAGCATCGATGGCTCATCGGCATGCCAATACGCACACAGATCGTCTAGTGTACGAATGTTTCGTTGTTTCGCCATAAAAAACTCCTTCGCATTCCCACGGCGCGGGGACGCGCCGGGCTATATGTCGTCATCACCCCACAACGATTGCTGCCCACTCCGCTCGCATCGTGTGCGCCGTCGTGTAGCAACCCGGTGTGCAACATCGTGCCGATTGTGGCAGCGTTGACACAGCAACAGCAGATTATCCTCACGGCAATCCGCCGGATCGTGGTTGAGGTGCGCAACCGTGCAGACGATCATCATATGCCGATGCTCGTGAGACACAGCATTCAATCGTCGCACCTCGGCCATCGTTCCATCCTCGGCGACCATATGAAATAGTCCCTCCCCATCGCGCCAGCCGAGAGCGCGATGGGGGACGCCACACCTCTCGCAGCGATGATCGGCCCGCGCCCGAATGCGCGGGACAATCTCGCTGCTCCAGGTCGGCGGATAGACTCCCCGCTGGTCAGGCCGGATCGGCATCGTCCCGATCCTGGATACAGGATATCACCACCAGCGCCTCGTCGCACGCAGCAGCAATGGCGCGTGCGGGATCGGCATCGACTCCGCACGGGCCATACCGCTCTGGGTTTGCAAACCACTCGCTATCCAGGCAGCCGTCCTCATCTGCCAAAATGCCAAACGAGGCGACCCATGCATCACCGGTGCAGCAGAGCGTCAAATACGTCAAACCCTCCAGGGCCAGCGACTCATCCTCGCGTAGACAACGGTGGATCTCTGCTACGCCGTCAAACGCGGCTGGTAGCGAGATAGTTTGGTCACTCATCATTGTTTTTCTCCTGTGGCATAATCTCAGTCAGAATATGCACCGCCTCAGAGAGCGGCATCCCGCGCAATACGTCGACCACCAGATCCTGGAGCATCTGCTGATCAGGCAGCATCATCAGCGGCACCGTCCGACCTGTGCCGCGCAGCGCCCAATACTGCTCCTCATACTGCTGCCGTACCCGGCCGAGCAGTGCCTCGACCAGGATCACACGCCGTGCCGCGTAGCGCAGCCGGTCGGCGCTGTGCGCGTCCAGATCCAGACGCGACGCCCACAGTCCATCATAGCGCCCGTCAGCCACAGCATCGGTATATGTACCGAGCCGGTCTAGCAGGCCCAGAAACGTCCCATGCCGCTCGACCACGACAGCATGCGCGGTTGATACCCGTTCCCAGGTCGCATCGTCGGGACAGATAAAATGATTGTGTTGGCCCGATGATGCAAAATACCCGCTCGTGCCCCAGGTCGTCCAGACCTGCAGTTGCAGTTCTGTGTGCCGCTCACACGCTTTCCGCCGAATCTCCGGGACATTCCACGGCGTCCACGCCGACCAGTCTCGCTGGTCGGGATCGACCGCGCTTATCACGGTTGGCGACAGCGGATTGATTGGGGATTTCTTTGCCCCACCGGCTGCGGCCAACCGACGTGGATAGCTGCCAATCTCACGCAGCAGATCGGCCAACTCGGTTAGGGCCGCCTGATACTGATGGTGCGCCGCCTGTACCTCGGCCCAGGCAGCCTCGTCGGGAAGGCACGTCACGGTTTTCTGTTCTATCGTTGATTCTGACCCGTCTGCACGCACAATACGCATGCGAACGGATGTATGATACCGCACCTCAGCCCGAACGAGTTTCGGCAACGTGTACGGGCTATTTTGCCCTTCAACGATAAGGACATGCGGCACAATTGGCATACGCCGGTCAGTTGCCGATTTCCCCGCCAGTGCGGTCACGCTGGACAGCAACCGGTCGATCTCGCCCAGCAGATGGCCGCGATGATCATCCTGGTCGATCTGCTGGGCCACCTCTCTGGCTGTCCACAGCCCGGCTCGGATCGTGGTTGGATTGGCACTTAGCATCGCCGCCTGCACTTCGGCACGCGCCCGCCCGGCCAGGGATGCATCCTCGGCCATGCGGTCATGCGGCGGCGCGGGCGGGGGCAGATCGGCGGGAACGGGATCGACCCGTGCTGGCGCTGGCTCCTGCTGGGGCGCTGGCGCTGGCTCCTGCTGAGGGGGTGGGGCTGTCACGATGGATTGGGCATCGTCTCCGGTTTGACCATCGACCACGGCGTCGATAATGCAAAACAACGATGCACGCAGATCGTGATCCTGTACCGCACGGGCGGATGCATACGCCTCGGTGATCGCTGGTGGGGTGCGCATCAGGAGATCGTCCAGGATCGCGGCTCGGTACGCCGCATCATCAGGCTCATCGGCATCCATCAACGGGGCCGGGGCCGGGGGTTCTGCTGGTGCGCCTGGATGTTGTCGGGCCAATTGCTCGTCGAACAACCTGGTACGCTCAGCGACAAACGCGGCATGGAGCGGCTGTGGCGCTCGCGTCACATCTAGCTCGTGCCAGAGCGCGAGGGGAATCAGCCGATCCAGACACGTCGTGGCCGCATCACGAGTATCGCAGCAAACGACGCCCAACCCGGTCGGGACGTGGGAGATCGTATAGCCCGATCCCACCGATGGAAGCGACCGGTGGACGATGAGATCGCCCCGGCGATACAGCGCAACAACGCTGGAGACGCTCGCGTTGGCCGGGAGCGTCTCCAGCCCTCTCGCACCAGGTATGCCCGCTCGCGGCAGGACAACCAGTACCCCGCGCCGCTGCATCTCTTCGCGGATTTTTCCAACAATGGCCTGGGCCGCATAGGCATGCGTGCGTGCGTCCATGTCGTCATTGATGGCTATCCATTGTTGCTCACCAGCTGGTTCGAGGAGCCAACCGGCCTCGCGCAGATCGTCGGGCAATCGGATGGTGGACTGATCGTCCAGGGCTGTGGGGACGGTGGAGGCTGTGGCGGCTATGTCACCGTCCACAGACGTGCCGATGGCTGTGGTGTTCATCGTGTGCGTCCGTCCATCGCGCTCATAGGTACGAACGGACGAAGCAGCGTCTGGCAATGCACCTGCCGCTTTGAGATCGCGGCGTATGCGGCTCACATAGCTGTGATCCACGCAACAGCGCCGGGCAATTTCCCGATCGCTCCAGTGCGTCCACTCTTCGTCAAACAGACAAAACTCGACCTTTCTGCGCCGATCTCCCGGCTGGAGGGGCAGTCCGTGATTGGTATTCGCGGAGAGCGACGCTTTTTGCGCATCGCGCCGCGTTCCCTGCCGCACAATCGCCAGGATGGTCGTGTAGCCGATGTTGCGCCGTGCAGTGACACGGTGCAGGCCATCGGCCAACCAGTACCATTCGCCGTCAAAATACGCCAAAATCGCGGGGAAACGATAGCGTTTCCCCTGCCTCCGCATGTCCGCCTCGTACTGCTCCACAGTCGCTGTGTCCATCTCGGCGCGGTGCTGTGCGCCCGTGTCAGTGCGAACGAGGCCGACCTGGATGAGGACGGGTTGCTCGTCATCAGCGATATCCGCATCCCGCGCCTCATCCTCATCGTCGTCCACGACCGGGCCAGCGTCGGCAACCTGCTGTGCGAAGTCGATCACATCGGCTGCGCTGTACAGGTCGTCCGTCTCATCGCGCCCGTGGCCGATGATCTGCCACTTGTGATAGACCCCATCAGCGTGGATCGCATAGCCATGATCACGCAAATGCGAGAGCGCCTGGGGGAGAGTCATGATGCGTGGTTCGTGCGCTATCATACACATATCCTTCAGGGAGCGCACCAGCGCCGTGCATACGCTGATGCGCTCCCAGCTACTGCTAGATCCAGAACCTCAACCGACGTGCCATCACATCCTGTTGCTGGTCGTCCTCCCACGACCACAGTGCGTGGGAGCAGTTAAACCGCTTGATGTCGTCTAACAAACCTGGTACGAGCGCCATGCCGCACATCGTTGCCCGATTCTGGGCATGGAACGCAGCTTCGACGCACTGCCGTGCCTCAGATAGCCGACGGATCATGGACTCCCGCACCTGCTCCTCCGTCCACTGACAAGAGAACAGCAGTGCCGACTCGATGCGGAGATGTGCCGCATGAACCACCGCATCAGACACGGCGGCGGTCACATACATGCCCGTGCGCAGCGCGCGGCTCGCTGGCTCGGCCATGACGATGTTTGTCTGGATGTAGACTGGTGCATCAGAATCCGCCAACGCCACAACGTCCAGAAACTCCTGAAATTCCTCATGGATGATATACATCTACGCTGTCCTTTCGTCTAATGCACTGCACAACCGTGCCGTTCACATCAACAGCACGGATCTCATAGCCCATCGCGGCCAGCGCCGCCTCAAGCCGCTGCCGATCTGGGTCGGCATGCTGACGTGCCTGGCGACGGCGTGCCTCGGCCAGCGCGGTGTCTGCATCCAACCCCTCGGTCAACGCGATCCCAAGCGCCAGCGTTAGGAGGGTCTGGATCTCTGTATCGTTCGGTACCGTCATCATCATTCCTCCATCTGTGGACAGTCCACAGATCAGCCGTTCAACAACGCGCTCACGTGGAGCGCATAGTCCCGGTCAACCATCGCCCGACGCTCGGCCGCAGCCAGGGCGTAGATGATCGTTGAGTGATCGCGGCCACCCAGGATCGTGCCGATGCTGGTCAATGACAGCGCCGGATACCGACGCCGCAGCGCATACGCCACCGCCTGCCGTGCCTCTGAAACGTGCCGGGTACGCGAGCGCCCGGTCAGATCGGCCACCGAGACCCCAAATACGTGGGCTGCGTGTTCAACCATCGTCTGACGTATCATCGTTGCCTCCTTCAGCCACATCGCGCAGGGCCGCAACAACCAGGCAGAGTGCCGTTGCCTGGCCCGTGTGATAGAGCAGGGTATCTGTGTCACCAGCGACCCTGGCAGCACGGGCGCATGCGACGATCTGGCGATGCGACGCCTCAAACTCGGTGATCAGGTCATCTACCGTCATGGCCGTGTCTCCTGACGCTGGCGCAACACCGCCTGCGCCCGCTCGCGGCTGATCACACCAGAGCGTAGCCACGCTGTCAGCACCAGACCAGCGTTGGTCATGCGATTGTGCCGTTCGTTCAGATAGGCGGCATACGCCGCGGCCTGCGCGTACACATCCGTGGGCATCAGCGTCGACAACAGATCCTGCACCTGCTGCGGATTGTCTCCGAGCAGATCGAACAACCGTCCACAATCGAGCGGGGCCACCGTCGTGTCGATCTCGTCAAGCATCCGACTCCTCCTCCTTGTAGATAGCTGCACGTTTTTCCACCAGTTCGGCCACCAGCCCCGCTGGCGGTGCGTCCGGGCGGGGGAACTTCAATCCGCCACAGCCGCCCCACCACGACTCGACGTGCCAGCTTGCAATCTCTGTGGCAAGCTGGTCTGAGACCTGGATCTGCGCCAGCAACGAGCGTATATCAATCCGCTTTTCATCTTCCCGCCGCAGCACACCAACCCCACGGCTCCAGGTGCGCGTCGTGCCATCCTGGTTCAGCCAGCGCGTACAGGACACGGCGATCCGGCACGCTGGTTCCTGCGCTGCCAGCACCGCACGCCAGGATGACAGCGAACTGTAGTGACCCACCACCTGCTCCATCTCCACCCCGATCACCCGACCGCTGGCCGTGCGGTGCAGGGTCATCTGCGCCAGCACGCGCTCTGGATATCGGTGGGCCTCATACGCGGCCACCTGCTCGTCGAACAAGGTGCGGATGAGGGGGAAAACAGCACGCGCTACATGGTCGTCATGCTGCTCAGACCAGCACAGCCGGTCAATGGCGGCTGGCAGGCCGAGCAGATCGGCAACGGAATCGCGTGGGGACGAGATGCTCCCCGTGCTGTCATGGCGTAGCACGGATGGGGCAACACGGTCTAACAGCGCCGCTGCAATGAATTGCTGGCGCTCATCGCCGTGGTGAAGGAAATACTGGCAGACCAGGGAAAAGGCACATGTCGAACGAGGGTGATCAAGCTGGTGGTGGTCAAGCGGGCCACGCCCCACGTCGACCGTGTACCGACCGATGGCCGGGTTGTGCCACGTCCGGTCAGGGGTCGAATCGAATCGGATGGTGACGGGCACACCTGGATGCATATAACCAGGCACGTCTGCCGCAAACAGCGCGTCCGTGTCTGGATTCGGGTGGGTGGTGACGATGATCTCCATTGCTATCCTCGCTCACTCTGGCGGCGCACGACGGCCAGCGCAATCTGCCACGCAATGACCGGCGCACCGCTCGCCACAAAGCAGGCGTACACGGCCTGTTCGTGGTCGCGCCACGTTGGAGACGATCCGGCGCGATCCTGCATCCGTGCTGTGACACTGACAGCCGCCAATGTGCCGAGGACGCCTCCGGCGACCTCCGCCCAGGTATGATCGGGGATGATCGGATAGCGCCGCTCCAGGCTGTGCAATGCCACGGCGTAGCCGACTCCGAATGCCAGCGCCAACGCCGGGGCGCTGTCCAGGGATACTCTGTGTGCGGTCATCATTCTTCCTCCTGCATGCACCAGCGCCACGAATCAATCCCGATTCGTGGCGCTGGTCGATGGTTATGTTCTCCGCATGCGTGCTGTCTCGCGGATCATCTGCAGATCCACGAGATCCCACACCTCGTCGATCCCCGCCGCATTCCGGCGAAACGTCACGAGCAGCGGAAAGCCAACCGTGCGCCCGTGGATCTCGGCCAAAATCGCGTTTGCGGCCTCTGGCAACGCAGCGGATCGGACAAGGAACGGGGTCGTCTGCCACGCGACCGGGGACAGACTGCAAGCGTCCACGATAGCCGCAACCTGGATGTCGAGCGGTTGGGACATATCAATCTGCACCGGGATGTCGAGGATCTCCAACGACTCCGCACCGAGCATGTCCCGAATGGTCGCGGATTGCTCCGGCGTGATCGGGTGGGAAAAGTTTAAAACGAGCATCATACCTCCTAATAAGCGAAACGACGAAGCACACCCAGTACCAGCAGAAACACGAGCGCGGCGATCACGTGGATTCCGCCCCGGCTGGACGTAATCCGGCCAGTGGCGATACCGAGTAACAGGGCGACCGCAATCAGCCAGGCACATCCGTTCACCGTCCATCCTTTCGTCTTGTCTTGGGTCGGCGCAGCAGGACTCGAACCTGCCTCTCCCTCACCCCGCATCGCGTCCAAGCAAAAGCGGGATTCGAACCCGCATGCCGGGTGCGGCGGGCGTCTTGTCCAGCTAGACCATACGCCGGTGTCAGTCAGGTCAACCACGGTGCGGGTGCCGTGCCGCTCACAATGGCATACGCAGCAGCGTCGGCCAGCTTTTCAAGCTTGGTAGCACATCGACCGCACAAACATAGCGCCTTGTCGCCCCACGAATTTCCTGCGCTGTCTACGCAGTCCGTTCTGCGGTCGGAGCAATAATCGATCCCCGCGCTGCGACCACAGATCTGGCACGGGTTGACTGTCGCATAGCGACCATCAGTCGACCGATAGTCCTGTCGTTCTCGCTTCCGTGGGGTCATCGGCTTCATTGAACCTCCTGGTGCGCGACATAGCTCGTCAGATCAAGCCGGTTGTCCGGTTCGCTCCACTGCCCGGCCAGCGTGACCTGATACTCGTCCGTCTAATCGCTGTCCACATCGTGCGTGTCTGGTTGCCCGTGGTATGCGCACGGGTCAGCACGCTGTCTGCCGTGCGCACACGGAGCAGGACGGAGTCTTCTTCACTGTCCAGGTAGGCATCGTGGACGACGCCGGTGATGGTTCGGGTGGGGGTAGGCATAGAAGATGTACCTCTTATTAGGTATTAAAGGGAATGTAAAAGCATCTATATGTACCTCTAACAGACACAAGTATACCATTCCCACCATGTCCCTGTCAACACCTCATGACGGGATGTTGACAAGAACACTATGTGTATGCTAGGATCACGAGAGGAAGCAGCACACGGAGAGGTTCTACGGAGGCCAGAAATGGCAAAAATCGTATCTAAAGCAAGACAGGCTCGCCTTAACTACCAGGCACAGATAGGACGACCTGTATCCATACAGGAAGTTGCCGAAGCCATAGGTATTGATCGCAAGAGGTTGACGCAAATTGAGCTTGGCAGAATGGAGCGAATCGAGATTGAGACACTGAGTCGTCTCTGTGCCTTTTACGGGATTAATGTTGGGGATATTTTTGAATTTGACCCAAATAAAAAACAGGCACCTGATCTGCTGACCGTCTAGTCATCCCAGATCAGGTGCCTGTTTTTTTGTTGACTCACTGCCCTGCCGGCAAGCTGTTCAGTGAGTCAACGATACCCAAGAACTTCCGTGCTGCTATGCTGGAAGCCCTGTTCTGCCCGGCTGCACCGGACATCGTGTGAGTCGGGCAGATCCTGCCCGTGTGGAAAAAGAGTCTACGAGTGGCTGTCGGAGTGGTGACCTGCGGTGCGACTAGGGGATCACGAGAGTCGTTGCACTTGAACAACTGAATCATGCCAACACGAAATACGTCGGGGCAGGATGGATCCTGCTCCGGCGATCCTGGGGTTTTCCCTAGTATACAACAATCAGCGCAGCATATCACAGACGATCAAGCGCCTCGATCTACCAACGCAAAAAAGCGCCCGTATTGTGACGCAGCAATAGCTTTTGTTGAATGGAAAAAGGGAAACCGATTTGATGTATCGATGAAGTACGAAAGAGAGGATTCCCTTCCTGGATTGTTTTTCGCTCCTAGCATTCTTTCCAGTGTATCATCTACCCAACTCCACACCCCTACGGCTGTTACCTACTGATTAACAGTCAGCCGCTCTACCGTTGAGCTATCGGGGATTATGGAAACCGGACGATTACAACATAGATAAGTGCTACACAGATAAGTGCTACTATAGATACTCAGAATAAGGGTAGCCCCGTAGGGCATTGGTGAGTATACCACACCCGTCGGTCATGTGCAACTACCCGCACACGCGCCACACGCGACACGCGCACATACCCACCAGCGTACCGACAACGTCCCATCATGGTGCCTTCAGGCGGCTTCAGGAAGACATCTCGTTTCCGCCTGAAGGCGCTCCGACGGAATTGTTGAGCCTGATGACCCCGCTCGATCAGAACACAGGAGTGCGAGGACACCAACTCCTCAACACCGAGCCGCCGCGTGTCCGGCGGCTCGGCAGCAGGCACCCGCCTTACGGGCGCTTGCGCTGATAGTAGCGATCATACACCCGTTTTAACTGGTCAGGATGTTCACGGGTATACCGTTGCGTCGTGGCAATGTCGGTGTGGCCGAGCAATTGCTGTAGATGTAACCCGTCAATCCCAGCGTTCAGGCCATCGTGAGCATAGGCATGGCGCAGGCTATGCACCGGGGCACCGGCCGGGAGCGTGATCTCCGCCCGAGCCGCCAGCCGCGACCTGTTGCAGGCGGTGATGGAACCACGGGCGACCCCGAACGGCGCATCGCTGGGGGTGCAGATCAAGGCCGTCATGACGATGCTGCAGACGATTGTGCAGCATCGTACGCCGGGCGATGAGGAATCGGCGCAGATGACGGTCGGCTATCGCTACGTCGATCTCCCGCATGGCCCCGCGCGTCTCCTGCGTGATGGGGCGCTCCTGCTGGTGCTGTGTGCGCTGGACGATGGAGCGCTGGCTATTCGCGTCTCGCTGGACGTCGATGACGACGCCGTGCGGCTCGTCGTGCGCAGCGACTCGCCCGGTCTGCGGTCGCTGCGGGAACACACCGATGAGGGGCAGATCGTACGCGACCGGCTCGCTGCCATGCGCGGCGTCCTGGCGTGGACGCCCGCATCGGCGCATGACCGGCGGGACGCCGCTGACCCGCACGGATTGCCAGCCTGGGATGTGTCGCTGAGTCTGCCCACCACGCCCGTGCCACGCACGCCGGCGGCGGCATAGGAGCATCACAATGAACCGGCGTGCGTCCATCCCCACGTTTGTCCTGGTGTTCATGCTGATGCTTGTGCTGATAGCAATCCATCCAGCCAGGAACACGCCCGCTGCGGCAGACGACCCGGCCATCGACCACGGTGTGGCGTTGTGTACCGGCAGCGCCTCTGTGGCCGGGATGGTGCCCTGCGCACCGTGTCACACGGTGACACCGGGCGGCGTGGCGCTGAGCGGGCCGAATCTGGCCGGTATCGCACAGACAGCGGCCACGCGCATCCATGGCGTCTCCGCCGCTGACTATCTGCGACTGGCGATTCTAGCTCCTGATGCGTCTGTCGTAGACGGCTATGTGGCCGGGCAGATGAACCATCGCTCTGCCGATCTGCTCCAGACAGGCGTCCTCAGCGATGCAGACATCGATGCGCTGGTGGCCTATCTGCTGACCCTGGATGATCCGCCCGACCAGACGCAACGGCCAGCAACCTCTCAGACACCGGTTGTCGTCGCCCAGGCGCGGGGTACGGGGCCGATGAGTGCCTCCACGACCTGGACAGCCGCCTGTGCCCGTGCGGCTGGGGCGAATCCGGCTGACATCGTGACGATTGCGCCCGGCCCGGATACGATGCGTCGGCCTCTCGGCTAGGTTATGACCGACGCCGATGCGGCGATGATCAACGGGGCGCGGCTGGTCATCCTGATGGGCTGTGAGGAGTTTGCGACGACATTACTGGCAGCAGCCGACCGCTTCGCGGTGCCGGTCGTGACCGTGACCTCGCGGAACGGGCGGGAGATCATGCGCACAGATACCGCGCTGATTGCCCAGGCCCTCGGTACGACAGCCGCCAACGAGCGCTGGATGGCGACGTTTGAGCGCCTGCTTGACGATCTGCAGGCAGAGATTGCGCAATCGCTTCCGGCGGATCAGCGCCGGGCGCTGGTGCATCATGTCCAACTGGAGGCCGCCGAAGACCTGGGATTTACGACACTGGTCGAGTTTGGCCCGGCAGCGCTGCCTCCAGACGAGATTCGATCCCTGGCGGCCCTGCGTCCGCCCTGGATTCTCGATAATTATCACACGGTTCAGGGTGACGGTATCAGCACCGCCGCCCCGGATGCGTCCTCTGTGCAACTGATCACCTTTCCCGGCATCGATGGAACCGTCACGCTGGAGGATGTCTACCGGGCCAATGCCGAGCGTATCCTCGCTGCCGTTGCTCCTGATCCACCATCCGGGCAGCCGGTGCAGGAGGTCGGGGCAGGTGACGAGATGGTGATCGGTGTGCTGCTGACGCTCCTCCTCGTTGGCGTGACAGCCATCGCGCTGACACACCGCACGGCGGTGGGCCGTGGCGAAGCGAATCAGCCAGGTCTGGATCTTCGTGCTGCTCCTGCTTGCTCTGGGCACGGGCGCCTGTGCTGGTGAGTCGCCACCGCCACCGCTGGTGGCGACGCCGCACGATGCGGTTGACCTGGGGGCTGGTATCCAGCCGATTGTGACGGCTGCGCCGAACATCCCAACTGATGGGCGTGCCCCCTGGCTCGGCCAGCATGCCTGGGAGCAGGGAGTCGTTGAGATTCAGGCATACATGCAGGACTATGGCACGCAGCCACGCGACCGCTTTGCCTACACATCGACGCTCAGCGACCTGCGTCTGGTCTGGGTGTTTATGCAGCATGTGTCCGCCGATCTGGGCGTAAGTTGCCAGTCTTGTCATGATTGTAGTGACCGCTGTGCGCACGACTGGCGTTTTGGCGATGTCGACACGGTGCAGATGGCCGCCGCGCAGCAGATGATGGGGCTGGTGCAGCACATCAACATGCGCGTGCAGACGATGCCTGGCTGGTCGGGGGCGTTGGTCACCTGTGGCACATGCCACCAGGGACAGCCGCAGCCGCCAATCACGGCCACTGCTGACGACGCACAGACCGCTGCAACGGCCCATCCGCTGCGTGATGGGCAGGGCGTGCGCGTGCCGGCTGACAGACCGGCCCTGGCGGATCGGACGGTGTTGTGTCAGGCGCTGGTGCGGGATCTGCTTGCGACGTGGGACACGTCCGGGGCGTTGCCGGACTATCGCACAGGCGAACGGCGCGTCCCGACGTGTGCCACCTGTCATCTGGGGGGTGCCACACCGCCGACGCTGATCACGCCAGCTGACCTGGCGGCGGCTGGCACGGGCGCGGCGGCCCTATTGCCGCCCGTGTTGCGGGGAGAGGAAAGCGATGCAGACACACCAACCAGGAGCGGTCTATCCAACAGACCGGGGACGCTACCGATGGAACATGATCCGAATCAGACCGATGAGCAGGACACAGCGTGGAGGTCGCCGTATGCGGGGTCATCCATGCCGTCATCATCACCGCCCAGACGAGCGGACTCGCCGGTGTGTCCTGCTGATCGGCCTGGGTGCTGTCCTTCTCGGTATGCTGGGGGGGTGTCGATCGACTGGTGCGGCTGGCTGGATCGTGACCGACCCGGTGGCGATTCTGGCGGAGATCCCTGGTGCGATTCAGACGCCGCCCGCTGCACCAGACGAGGTGGCTGTCCTGCACGCCTGGGATGATCCGGTGTGTGCCTGGGTGCAGCGCGAGATCCAGATCAGCACCATGGATCAGACCAACCTGCCGCGGGCCGTGCAGGGGATGGCTTATCTCACCACCGCCATGGCCGATGCGCTGCGCCTCGCTGACCAGGCGCAGGCAGCGGGGCGGATGGTTTCAGCCGATGCGCTGCTGGCCGCAACGGCAGCCCCGATCCTGACGACTGTGCATCCACTGCAGCAGGAGACCGTGGCCCGGCAGGCCGCGACGGCCACCTGGGTTGGCGTCTGGCAGGGCGAAGAGATCCCGCAGGCGGTGGCGACCGGGCAGGCGCTGGGCAGTCGGGTGGCCGAGCAGGTGCTGACCCGTATGGCACAGGACAGCCAGACCGCGCTGACCCCTGGAAGCGCGCCGGTGGGCGTGCCGGAGGGCGTCTGGACGACCAGCGATGTCCCGCCGCTGCTGCCGGCCTGGGGTGCGATGCGGCCGATTGGCCTGACGAGCATCCAGACGCTGACCGAGACGGTCAGCGCCCCGCCCGCCTGGACAGATGCTGCATTTGTGGCTGACCGAGAGGCATTTGCCGCATCCCAGCGCACGCTGGCTGCGGCAGACCGTGCCCTGGTGCAACGCTGGTATGCCACCCCCGCACGGGTGCGCGACCACTGGATGCAGCACGCCTGCGATCAAGCAGCGAGGCTGCCGACCGACCTGGCGCGAGCGCGGCGTCTGGCCCAGGTCAGTGTCGCCATGCACCACGCGACCCTGGCCGCATGGGATCGGGCGTGTGCCTACCAGATGGCCCGCCCGTCACAGTGGGCCGTCCACGTGCTGCCCGACTGGACGCCGCTGGTGGAATCGCCCGCTCTGCCGTCGTATCCGGCCGTGGAGGCGGCTATCGGCAGTGCCGCTGCGACGGTTCTTGCCGCTCACGACCCGACCGATGCCGTCCGACTCGCGGATGAGGTGACCGACCTGGCTCGTGCGAGTGTCCTGAGTGGCCAGCACTGGTCGCTGGATACGGCGGCAGGGCAGGATCTCGGTGTCGCTGCTGCAACGGAGGTGCTGCCATGAGCCTGGTGATACCGCTGTCCTGTCCGCTGTGTCGCCGGATGCTGCCGGCCTATCTGGCAGCGGAGGCCGGTCGATTGACAGCCGGGGTAGTGGCCTATCCATCTGTCGCCGCGCACCTGCTGGACTGCCCAGCCTGCGCGGATCTGGCGAATCAGGCGTGGGGCCAGTGGGATATCTGGCGGCGTTCCCAGACCGTGCTATCCGGCACGGGCGATGACCAGGGTTGCCGGCCTCTGCATGCCATGCTGCCATTCTACCTGGAACAGGTGGTCATCAATCCGCATGCTGCTGCCACGGCCTATCCACGCGGAGCCGCTCATCTGGCCACATGCTCGCGCTGTCAGACGCGGCTGGATATCACCCGACTGCTCGTCGCAGCGGTGCAGGTAGGCCAGCAGCCGTGTGTCTGTCTTGTCGTTCTGGATACATCACGCGGGACACCTCCGCCAGATGCATGAAAGATCTGCTATGTGGTCACGATTCTGCTCAACACACTCTATTCTGGCGTGTCTCCTGGTGGTCATGCTCAGCGGGGTGTTCCTGCCGGGCGGCGCCCCGTCTGCGCCGCCCACCCCCGCTGACATCCTGGCCACGCAGGCGCTCATCGTCAGCGATGGGGCCGCACTGCTGGATCGACTGGTGCGTTCTCGTGCGCCGCTCATGTCCCCAGACCCCGCGCCCGCTGCGGCGCAAGCCGCCTGGGCCAACCCGGTCGTTGCCTGGATGCAGCGCGGCACGCAGGCCGTCACGCCCCAGACCCATCCCGAAGCCGCCCGGACGCTGGCCTCCCTGGCAGCGGGGCTGCACGATGGGTTGCTCGTAGCTGACCTGGCGCGTGCCAACGGAATGGCGGTCTCAGACGATGCGCTGCTGGCCACGACCGCCAGCATGATCCTGGCTGCCCAGACGCCGCTCCAGCAGGCGCACTATCAGGCACTCGCTCAGACCGCAATCTGGGTGGGCGTCTGGCAGGAGCGATCGGATGGCACCGCCGTCGCCAACGGCATCGCTATCGGGCAGGCCGTCGCAACCGACGTGCTGGCGTTCCTCGCCGATGACCGTGCTGTCTCGGCTGCATCCAATGCGCCAGTCGTCTTCCGTCCGGTCGATCCAGCTCACGGCGGTGCCCCAACGCTGCCCGAACCGGAACCGGGTGCCTGGCAGCTCACCCCACCACGCTATCTGCCACCAGCGTTGCCGCACTGGGGCGCGGTGCGCCCGATTGGTTTCGTGCATCTGGACGACCTGAATGTGGTCGGTCCGCCGGCCTGGGAGAGTCACCGCTTTGCGCAGGCGCGAGACATGTTTGCCCAGATCCAGGCGGATCGGGCCGCCGTGCTGACCGGCGACGCTCCTACCCTCCCTGTCCAACCAGACCCCGTGGCTCTCTGGATGCAGCAGACGCACGACCTGATCACGCAGGCGGATCTGCGCGGCCACGCCGCCGCGCAGGTCTATGCGGCCACGACCGCCGCTCTCCACACTGGCTTTATCCTGGCCTATCGCGGCACATATGATCATCTGGTTGTCCGCCCGATCACCTGGATGCAGCAGACTGATCCGGCCTGGACGCCAGCGTGGGAGACGCCACCCACGCCATCCTATCCCTGTGCCGTGAGTACCGTCAGTGCCGCAGCGGCCACCGTGCTGATTGACGCCTTCCCGGAGGCGACAGATGCCATTGGTACGCAGTATAGATTCCTGCGTGACGCTGGCGTGGACACTGGCGTCCACTGGCCGATTGACATCGATGCCGGGGACGGCCTGGGCGAGGCGCTTGGTCGCCGCATCGTGCGTCAGGGGAGGATCCCATGAGTGCTGTCCTTGGTCAACGCAGCACGCACGCGGCTCGTACAGGAGCCACGTGGCAGAGACAGTGGTGCTGCACAGCGGTGCGAAGGATGTTAGTCGGCACTGATTGCCAGCGTCCAGGCGACGACAGAGCCGACACCAATCTCGTAGCGATAGTCCGGGCCGCCTTCGCAGGTCAACAGGGCAGATCGATGCCAGTCCGACGCCATCCAGAGATCGACCACGCCCTGCTGAATCTGACCACCGGGACGCAGCGCCTGGTTGTGTCGCACCCACGGGGAAAGCGCATTGCTGTCCGTGGGCAGCTCTTTCATATCCGCACGCTGGGTGAGGGAGCACGCACGATGAGGCACACCTGGACAGATACGCCCGCTGGCATCACGCTGGATCGGGTCGGCCATCAGATTATCCATCCGACGCCGCTGCTGACCGATATCAACTTTTCCGCCGATGGCGAGACCAGTGATCTCACCACGGACGATGACGTGCGAGCGTTCCGCAGCCAGATGCCGCTGGGTGCAGCGGATCTGTATGCCCCGGAGACGGTCGCGGCTCCGTGGGATGCGGGCACGCCCGTGGGCATCCTGGTCGAGGCGCGGCCTGGCACACAGTCAGTTTAGTGACCGGTTTACTCATGCTTCTTATCGGAGAAGCTATGCTTATCGGTGGAGGGTATACAAGTATCCAGGGTGTGCGCATACCCCTAGCTATCCTAAATTTTTCCGTGGAAACCGAAGGCATGCCCTCGCTGGCCTGGTGATTGTTACCAATTGGTTGCACATTCATTCAGGTTATCGTGAAGCATATACCGCAGATAAAAGCCCTTTGGCGACCCTCGATGGTGTATGACGATACGACAACCGGCTTATACGTAGCAACCGGCTTAGACCGTCTCTTTGTCTCTTATGAGCATATAGGTGGCGATCCTCGCTGCGCACTATACCGTATTCCCCTGATGAGTGCCAGTCAGGGGGTTTTATTATGCCTGAATCAGTACGTGATACGTGTGCCCTCTGTTTGGCAATCACAAATACAGGACAAATGTGTTATAATACCGAGCATGTTTCAAGGTCATATTCACAGGTACGGAAGCGGTATAAGGAACTTGAAATTGCGGTGAAGCATATGTTCACGCCTTGAAACATCGCAGACTCCATATAGCCTGTCAGTAGTGAATTATGCATACTTAGACGGACAGAATCTTTACTCAGGGGTGAGAGAGCAGGGTTGGCTTGTTGACTACAAGAAGTTTCGGGAGTACCTGGCGGAAAAATACGATGTGGCAAGAGCCTATTGCTTTTTAGGATACATGTCGAAGCACCAGAGTCTGTACACAGCACTCCAGTCTTTATGGGTACATCCTGGTATTTAAGACGATTATCATGACACGAGACGGCCAGGTGAAGGGCAATGTGGACGCGAACCTGGTGTTGCAGGTGATGATTGATTACAACGAGTACGACAAAGCAGTGATTGTCACGAGTGATGGGGATTTCTACTGTCTGGTTGATCACCTATATGATAATCAGAAGCTCAGAGCCGTGATAAGCCCAAACCGAAAATATTGTTCTGTATTGCTGAGGAAGTCAGCGAAAGAAAAAATGGATTATTTGGAGTCCGCACGGCACTTAGTGGAATATAAAAAGAGGAGCACCGCCTAAGCCATACCCCTCTTATATTGATACAGACTAATCTTAGGTTAAGCTGTCAGAATTGTCAAGAAAATTCTAACAGATAGCAACTGATTTGAATGTTACTCAACATACTTATTTGGCCTTAAAGTTATCTCTAGATTTATGGAGGAAAACACATGGATACTAATCCACTAAGGACGTCTACCGGTATACCAGCACCGCCGTCACCCGCATGCACGAGTTGATCACCCAGGCGCAGCGTTTCACGGAAAACGGCGATGGTGACACCGCCCTGGGCATCCTCGCTGCCATCACCGATCCCTATGTCCAGCACTGGTGTAAGCTACCCAATCCTTGAAGGAGTGGGCTTTACCCTGGCGCTACAACCGAGGGTGCATCCGGGTAGTCTGGCCTGCTTACAGAGGCTCGACGAGAAATATTTCCCGCCGCGATCACATCGGCTGGCCCAGCGAAGCCACAGGATGTGCAAACGAAAGAGGCTTGTGTTGTGCGGTTCTCTTTTGCGCACTGCCCACACGACGGGCATGTACGAGAGGTATTGCGCGGATCAACGACATGGACAGGGACACCTGCCAAAGCCGCTTTATAGACAATATAGGCCCGCAATTGGGCGAACGCCCAACTATGGAGCGTGGCACGCTGCGACCGTCTAGCCCTGACCCGCGTGCAAATGTGCGTCAGATCTTCCAACGCTATTGCCCGCTTCGTGCGTTCGGCCTTTACCACGATCTGTTTGGAGAGGCAATGGTTTGACATGTTTGGCAAATCGGCGTTCTTGTCCCGCCAGTTGTCGCAAACGGCGACGGCTTCCGTGCGTTCCCTTGTGTTGCAGCTTCTGGCGCAACTGGCGATGGCGATAGCGCACGTTTTTGATCGCTTTTCCAGAATGGATGGCACCATCGCTATCGGTTGCAATGTTTGTCACGCCCAGGTCAATACCCAACACGCTGTCCACATCAAGTAGTTCTGGTTCTTCTATCTCGCATGTGACAAACACGTACCATACGCCGTTCACCAGCACCAGATCCGTCTCACCACGCTGCGAAGCAAGCAACTGGCGTTGGCGTTCGCCGCAGACGAAGGGGATCGCCTGCCGCCCGTCCAGTGTCCAGATCGATACCTCGGATTTGGGCAGCGCAAACGACAAAATACGGTCATCATAGGCAATCGCACCGTGCAAGGAAAAGGTACGCATCCGCTTCTTGTCGAGCTTGTAGGCGTCTGCAACTTTCGCAATACAACGTACCGCCATTTGCGCCGCAAGCGCGAACGTCTCCCGTACCGACTGGTACACGAGCTTGTGTATGGCAAATTGCCGGAAGGTTTTGGTCTCCCAGGCAACACGGCTGATGGTGTTGCATGCTTCGTTTGCTCGTTCAAGAGTACGCCGCAAGGCGTCAGCTTGTTCAGACGTTGGAAGCAACTTCAATTGTATCATAAGTCTCATAATATGAGTATACCACAATCCGAGTATCTGCGCAAGTATGTGCTGAAGCAGGCTGAAGCAGGGGCGGGAAACCCACCCGCTTCTAGCGGTGGGTTTCCCGCCCTGAAGGGTAAACACCTATGAACCGATTCGAGCAGGAGCAGTTTCTCGTCGTTGTTACTCATGTGCAAGCTGTGCAGATAATTCTGATACGACAGCTTATGTATCCGCAAGTAAGAATACCGTTGACCTCACGTTCAGGGTGAGAGGTCTCCTGACATACGCTCGGCCAGTTCGGCGGGGCGCGGCGCTTTGATCGTGAACTCGACGGTACATGCGGTTCGGGCCGTCGCTTTCAAACGCTGCTGCTTGCGCAGCGGCCGCTATGACGGCGTACTGCGTGACCACTACTTTTAGATCATAACAACGAGCGGGGCCACTGCCGTATGGTGTGGCCCCGCTCTGGCTTGTTGGGAATGTAAGAGAACGCGCCTATCTAGCTGGCACACGTCTGTTCGTCTGCTATAATACAGACACAGGAACGTGCCGAACGATACATCCTCGAGCTTCCCTGAACGCGGAACGTGGTATCACATCCGCGTGTGGAAGCCGCATACGCTGGAAGGAATTATTTCGATGACGATCCAGGAACTCGAAACAGCGCTGGAACGACTTAGCCACGCGGAGAAGGTGCGCGTGTTTCAGTATTTGGCCCGTGACCTGACCCATGTCTGGCCGGGGGTCGAGCATACACCCGGTGTTCATGGTGGCGACGCCTGCATCATCCGTACGCGTATTCCTCTCTGGACATTGGAGGCATACCGGCAACGGGGTTGGAATGATGCGCAGATCCTGGCCAATTTCCCAACCTTGCGCGCTGCTGATCTCGTGTATGCCTGGCTCTATGTGGATGCTCATCCCGAAGAGATTGCGCAGGCGCTGCGCGAGCATGAAGAAGACTGAGTGATGGCACGATTGTATGCCAATGAAAATTTTCCACTCCAGGTTGTTGTGGCACTCCGCTCCCTGGGACATGACGTCCTGACCGTACGTGAAGCAGGACGCGACAACCAGCGCATCGAAGATGCCGACGTGCTGGCCTACGCGATTCGTGAAAACCGTGCGGTGATTACCATCAACCGGCGTGACTTCAAGCGTTTGCATCATCAGCAGCCGGCCCATCGCGGCATTATTGTCTGCAGTGCCGATACTGACATTGATGGTCAGGTGCAGCGCATTCACAATGCGATCAATTCCTATGAGACGCTTGACGGTCTGCTTATCCCGGTAAACCGTTCACCGCGCTGATGCTGTGGAGAAGCTAGCCGTGGGAGCCAAAAGCATTCCTCCGTGGCCAGTGTAGCCCACTTTCTCTACCGTTTGCAGCGACTCCACGCAGAAGATCACCAGAAACTCGTGCTGCTCGCGAAACGCTGGATCGGGTACGTCCAATGTGCGCATCTCGTGAACCATACAGCGAATCCCGGCACCAATGCGCTCCATGGAGATCCGTGGTATCGTCGGGTTCTGCCCAACCGAAGATGACCACACAACTGATCCGGCAGCGCTGCATCATCGATCTGCCCCGTCTGGTAGCGCTCGCGAACCTCTTTGATGTTCTTGCTATACGTACTTCTCGCCCTCTTCTCACCAATGATGAAGACTGCTTCGCTGCTGGTCTCCAGAATATCAACATTAATGCCGGAACCGTTCATCTCCTGAATCCAGTCCGCGACTTTGCGGCGGATGAACTCGCGCGCCCGGCTGCGCTGATGCTCTTCCTGTTCACGCAAAAGCATAGCTGCCTGCTGGCGCAGCACAGTTGCGGCGGTGCTGTCGACCACATCGATCAAAAGGGAGGGCCGGACGGTGTCACCGCATTGACCAGTGCGATGGACATTATGATCATCGAGCGGTTGTGCCCAGTGATAGATGTAGCTAATAATGTGAAAGCCGATTAGATGAGCCAGCAGATCAAGACATTCGAGTGAATCAAAGCGGTTATCGAGGAATACATCCAGGTCTTCGACAACAGACCAACGCGCCAGCGCAATGGTTCAAAGACCTGACCGGGCTTCAGCAGGTTTAATTGGGGCGGCGCGCTGATGATAAGCCAGAGTTCGTTATGGTCATTGTTGTAGGGTCTAGCAGCGGGTCTTTGGACATCCAGAGCCAGCGAGTCTACGGGAAATTTCACGCGCACCAGTGGTCGCGGCTGTTCGGTGGTATTCAAATACTGGCTGGTAACATACAAATACGTAGTGTCGGTCAAATACAAACGTGAAAACGCCCGATTCAGGCCGACGATCAACTCATTGCGAGCTTGTTGAAGTGCGCTGCGATTGCCTTCAAGCAACTGCAGATAGCGATTGAGGAACTCAAAGGGAATGAGGTGATCAACGTGCTCAGTTTGCTGCCACTTAAAGAAGAGCTTTCGGCGGCAATGTGGCAGCCAGGCCAGCAAACGCGGCTCGCTCATCCAGGCCAGAGTTTCCTGCACAAAGCTCGAGGTACTGACATCCGTAAGATTGATAACAATCAGGCGCTCATGTTCAAGGTCTGAACCATTGCTCAACTGTTCGTCAATCTGCCGATGCAACTCCTGAAGTGACGGTTGTGCCAATAGTGCCCGCAGCCGCCCTTCATTGGCTGCCATCAAGTAGCGATCCGGTTGATCCGGCTGCTGCAGGCTCTCGGCCAGATCGCCAAGTAAGCGCTGGCCTTGTTCATCACTAAGTTCCGACAGATCCTTAACTACGTGAAGCTGTAAGGTCTTGTACGATATGGTTACCACTGGCTCATGGTTCCATGTCACATCACTGCCACCATTCAGCATCGCGATAACCTGGCGACAGAGATAAGTTTTGCCATCGCCGGCATTGCCGGTAAGGATCACCGAAGGCGGCCTGCTCTGCAAAAATGTCTCACGGAGAAACCACTCGACGCGAGTCTCACATTGCAGCATCTCACCGCCTGGCGGAGGGTTCTGCGAGATAAACTCATCGAACGCTGTCTCGTGATCTGGCGAGGCATATGAGAACTGCCAGTGCTATACTATTCTTGCCACCACTCAGAATATTCCGTGGAAGACGTACTCGCTGTCATGCATGAACGGCGCGAGCAAATGGGTGGATTTGATGCCGGGATCTATCTCATCGACGGCGTTGCTTAGACGTCAGTTGATCTCCCGCTGATCACGGACAAGCTGGTCAATGCGCCATAGTAGCACGCCTACCACCTTCAGGATGTAGCCGTGCTGTGCCGGCACCGCAGGCGACCAGACGAGAGAATGCCCATGCACAAATATCCCAAACAGGTGAAGCGGCTTATCCGTGAGTATGCAGCGCAGGCTTACGAGGCCGAGCTTGGCCAGGCGCTCGGCGAGCTGGAGGCACAGTTCAAACGCTGGCGGAGCGGCCAGATAAGTGCCGCCGAGCTGAGCGACCACATCCACGCATTCAACCGTGGCCAGGCCCGCGACCTGTGGAACCGCTACAACGCTCGTATCGACGACACGCTCGTTGCCCACGCCATCGTGACTGGCCTGCTGCCACGCGATACCATCCCGGCTGAGTTGCTGGAAGCGCTTCAACCGCTCATCGCCTTCTACGAGCACGAGCAGGCCGGGCCGGAGTAGAAGCTGCATAAGCCAGATCGACATCAGTGATCACCTAATATAGGTCGTACCACTATCAATAAGCGGTGAATAATGAGTGAATATCAGTACTACGAGTTCCAGACAATTGATCGACCTCTGGATCGTGAACAACAGGCAGCTATGCGTCGGCTCTCCAGCCGGGTTGAATTGACAGCAACGTGCGCGGCGTTTAATTATTCGTATGGTGATTTTCGGGGCGAGCCGCTTGAAGTGTTGAACCAGCACTTTGATGCCTTGCTCTACATTATGTGTTGCATATGAAGACAGCCATAGCCCTTGGTGGCATTGTTCCCAATTTGCTCCGTTCACCCAGTGCCATTCCATATCGCATGATCCTGGACAATCTGCGGTATGTGCGCCAGACATTCGCCGACAAACACATCCATGTGTTTGGGATCGGCGGAACGGCTACCCTGCATCTTGCGGCGTTGCTGGAGATGGATTCGGTTGACTCGAGCGGATGGCGCTCGCGGGCAGCACGGGGCATTGTGCAGTTGCCTGGATGTGGTGATCGCAGCGTGGCGAACCTGGGAAGCTGGAGGGGGCGTGAACCGGATGCAACAGAGTGGGAGCGTTTGCGCTGCTGTCCCTGTCCTGCATGCCAACAGTGCTGATCTGGCCGACGGCAAAGATCGCCAGCAGCGCGCTGACGGCGGTTGTACTCACCATTGACCAGCCAGAAGGTTAGCACCTGTCTGATATCGAGCAGCGCCGCTTCGATGGTGCCGGCACGCGCCCTTCCCGCCGCCAGGGGTGTCGCTATTCCTCGCCGAACTCGGCGCGCAGCCGCTCCTCCTGCTCCTTCGAGAGGTTGGTCTGGATGATCTCGAAGGGCGGTAGGCCCTTTATCGCCTCGACCACCTTGTCGGTCACCGCGCCCTGGCTCATCAGGAAGAGGGCCGACGTCCCCGGGGTGACCTTTTCGCGCACCGCTTTGATGAACTTGTCGTCGATGCCGTAGTCGGCGAAGTGGCCCGAGAGCGCACCCATCGCCGCGCCGATCGCCATGCCGAGGAAGGGGATGAGGAACAGCAGGCCGAAGAGCATGCCCCAGAAGGACGCAAAAAACACGTGCTGAACAGGCAGCAGCACGGATGAGGAACAGCAGGCCGAAGAGCATGCCCCAGAAGGCCCCGCTCACGGCCCCGGCGCCAGCCGTCGAGTAGAGCTGGCGGGTCTTCGGCTTCTTCTTGTTCGCCGGCCAGGATACCACTGCCGCGTCGAGCACCTGGATGAGCTGCTGCTTCTGCAGGCTGTCCAGGAGACCCAGCGCCTGATCCGCCCCATCGACCGAGTTGAACTTGAGCACGCTTAGCATTGCCATAGTCACTCCTTAATCCTACATCGCCGGGCCATCCCACCAGCTGGGCGGCCAGGGCACTCACACTACCACCGAAATTGATGGACGTGCCATCATTACACCATACGCGGGCGTGAACAGGATCGCGCACTCAGAGCGTTTCACAGCCGTTCAGCCAGATAAGCATGTGATTGTCCGCCTGGGCGAGCTCCGACTTGTCCATGTGGATGACCCGCGGCCCTACCGCCGGCAGTGTACCGGCAGCGACTATGCACCCAGCAAACCACTTACGCCGTTCCATGTGAATAACAGGCCGAACACCAGTGCGACCGTGATCGAGATCGGCCGGTTGTAGGTCGTGAGCCAGTCAATTGCTCGCTGGAGAAACGCACGCGAGCCCTGGCGGGCAACTGTGGAAACAAGGATGGCGAGGATCAGCAGGATCTGCGCGAAGAACACGTACGCCGTGTAGGTGATGATCGCGCTTGTCCGGTCGAGTTGGGCCTCGTTGATGATGGCAAGGGCCGAGAGGGTAAACGCCCAAAGCTTCGGGCCGACGGCTATCCCCAGCGCACCCAGGCCGAGTGCTCTGAGGGCCGTGGTCTGGTCGAGCGACTGCATCCATTTCGGCGGCGGCTCGTCAGGGTCTTCCTCCTTGCGCCACTTCCTGAACGCGGCGATCAGGAGCAGAATGCCGAGGACGAGCTTCAGGGTCGCGGCCACGGGGGCGCCGTCGTCCGCCGAGCCGTTCAGGACGAAGCCGCCGGGCGGCAGACCCGCCGAGGCGGCCGTGTAGGCCACGCTCTTCCCGGTGCGCGGGTCGAAGCGCATCAGGCCCTGGTTCGAGGTGAGCCAGAGGTTGCCGTCGTCGTCGGGCTGGATGCGGCACGGCGGTGCGCTACAAGGTGCGCCAGCGTATGGTCGCCATCGGCGACGACTTCTGGATCGAGGACGGCGACGGGCGGCGCGCCTACAAGGTCGACGGCAAAGCCCTGCGCATCCGCAAGACCCTGCTCATCGAGGATGCCCAGGGCCAGCCCCAGTGCCGCGTGCAGGAGCGCATGCTGCGCGTGCGCGACACGATGGAGATCGAGGGGCCGGGCGGCGAGCGCCTGGCCACAGTGCGCAAGGCCCTGATCACGCCGCTGCGCGACCGCTGGACGGTCAAGGTCGGCGATGGGCCCGACCTCGAAGTCCGGGGCAACGTCCTCCACCACGAGTACACCATCGGCGACGGCAGCCGCAAGATCGCCGAGGTCTCCAAGAAGTGGTTCCGCCTGCGCGACCAGTACGGCGTGCAGATTGAGCCCGGCCAGAACGAGGCGCTCATCCTGGCCGTGACGATCGTGATCGATATGATGGCCCACGGCGGGCGGTAGGGCGAATGCAGAAGGCAGAAGGCCGGACAACCCATAGCCGCTCCTGTTGCCAACGAATGAAGCCGGAGTTGATGCCGGTGGGAGGGATTGCGATGCAAAGTGGGCCAATTCAGATAATCGCGTTCGCCTTCGATCGGGTGGACCAGTTCAAGGGGCAGATCCTGCGCGAGCTCGACGAGCTGCGCGGCCACGGCCTGCTCCGGGTCATTGACTTGCAGTTTGTGATGAAAGAGGCCGACGGCACCGTTCATGCGCTCCAGGAGCACGACCTGCCTGACGGGAGTGTCAGCTCGTTCGGCGCGCTGCTCGATCCGCTGCTCGGCCTGGCGGTGGTTGGCACAACCTCCGCCGACCCGACCGGGTCGGCAGAAACGATGCTGAGCCCAGAGGGGGGGATCGGCCTTGACGAGATTCGCGCAGCAGCGGCAGACCTGGCGCCCGGTACCGCCGCGGCCCTACTGGTGGTCGAGCATGCCTGGGCGATCGGCCTCGGGACAGCCATCGGCGCGGCCGGGGGGCGCATGGTCGCGCAGGGCTTTCTCACCCGCGACGCGCTGCTGGCCGTTGGCCGCGAGCTGAACGCGATCGTCGAGGCCGAGGTGGCGGTGGAGCGCGCCGCGGCGCTGCGGGGCGCGGCGCTCCTCGACACCCTCACCACCCTGGCCGCGGCCGAGGAGGTGCAGCGCGAGGCCATGGCCGAGGCGATCAGCACTGTTGTCGCCGTCGAGGCCTTCCGCTCGACAGTGGCCGCGGAGGTGGTGCGGGCCCTGGTGCTCGCCGGCCTGCTTACGGAGGCCGACGCCACCGAGGCAATCGATATCCTGGTCGACGCCGAACTGATCACCACTGCCTCCTTCCAGCAGGCCACCGACGCCGCCGACGCCGCCCTCGCCGAGCTGAGCCAGGACTGAGGCGACCGTGGAACCGGGTTCCCCCACGTCCCCGCTTTTATGGCCCGGACTCCTCCGCAAGATAGATCGCCTTGAGCTCGTACGGCAGCCCAAACCAGGCCAGCAGGCTGCCCACCAGGCAGACCAGGGCGACGAGGAGCAGCACCTGCTCGTAGGCCACGAGGTAGGCCAGCTGGTGTCCGGCCAGCAGCTGCGCCGCCACGGCCGGGTCAACCAGGGCCGCGTCGGGGGTGGCCGGGTCGAGCACGTGGTCAAGGGCCGCCAGGGTCGCGTCGATCCGCTCGGCGGGCACGCCGGCGGCTAGCAGCAGCTGCGTGTACTCGGCCAGGCCAAGCCAACGGGGGCGATCTGCAACTTTGTCATAAGGAGGCGAACAAGTGATCAGCAATCTCGATGAACTGAAATTCGAGGGCGGCTATCCGACCCCCGAGACCACCGCGGCCCCAAAGCCCCGGAGGGCCAGGAGTCGAACTGGACCCCCACTGATCCGAATGGGCAATTCGAGATCCTGTTCAGGCTCTACGGCCCCCTTCCATCGCTCTTCGACAGGACGTGGGTGCTGCCAGACGTCGAACGCATTTAAGGAGCCTTAACATGAGTGAACATAATCAGAATGACCAAGTCAGCAGCCCGAAATACGCGGCGAAGGTCCCCGAGTCGATCCAGACTCCGGACGTAGTCGAGACATCCCGGCTCGGACGGCTGGAGTTCTTCGATGGGATGCCCTCTGACGAGACGGTGCGTAAGGTCTACAACCAGCTCGACTTCTCACGAGGTGTCGAGACCTTCCTGACTGGCTGCCCGGCGGCCTCGATCCACGCCTTTGTGCAGGGCATGAAGGAGGCCGGGATGGCCACCTTCAGCATGGGCATCACCGAGCAGCTGTTGGATGCGCGATCCCTGTGGCTGACCCCCAACACCACGAACGTCTATTGCACCGCGGAGATCAATGTCGAGCACGGGCCGACGATCCTGGAGGTTCCGCCGGGGGGCCTCGGTCCTGTCGACGACGCCTTCTTCCGCTGGGTCACCGACGTCGGCATCACCGGTCCCGACCGCGGCCAGGGCGGCACGTACCTGTTCCTGCCGCCGGGCTACGAGGGCGAGATCCCGGACGGCTATCACGTCGCCCCGACCCGCACGTACCTGAACTACGTGCTGATGCGCGCCTTCGTGATCGATGGGGACCTCGCGAAGACGGCCGCCCACGTCAAGAAGCACTGTCGCCTGTACCCGTTGGCGGAGGCGGCGAGCCCGCGCGAGCCGCACTTCGTGAACCTGAGTGGGCTGCAGTACAACAGCATCCACGCCAATGATTTCTCGTTCTACGAGGAGTTGAACGCCGTGGTTCAGTACGAGCCGGCCGATGCGTTCAACCCCGAGCTGGTCGGCGTGTGGGCCTCCATCGGTATCAAGAAGGGCAAGCCCTTCGCACCCGACGAGCGCATGAAGCGGATCCTCACCGAGGCCGCCGCCGTCGGAAACGCGACGGCGCGGGCCCTAAGCTACCGCCCGCGCAGCCGGAACCCCTACTTCTACGAGGACCGGCAGTGGTACACGGCTTTCGTCGGCGGCAGCCACGAGTTCATGAACAACGGCGAGCTCATGCTCGATTACCGGACCAAATTCCACTACATGGCCACGGTCATTACCCCGGCCATGGCCCACTCCGCAGTGGGTCAAGGGTCGGCCTACGCGTTCACGGCCGTCGACGCGCAGGGGCGGTACCTCGACGGTGGCAAGACCTACCGCGTGACGCTTCCCGCGCCCGTCCCCGCCAAGGACTTCTGGTCGTTCGTGGTCTACTCAGGTCAGCACCGGGGGCTGCTGGAGACCGACCAGCAGAGCGCTGGCTCGACAGCCTGAGCCCGGACTTGCAGGCCAACCCGGACGGTTCCTACACCGTCTGGTTCGGCCCGACCGCGCCCACCGGCAAGGAGGGCAACTGGGTGCAGACCTTGCCAGGCAAGAGTTGGTCGGTTCTGATGCGGCTCTACGGCCCGATCGAGCCGTGGTTCGACAAGTCGTGGAAACCGGGTGACATCGAGCTGGTGAAGTAGCCATGATTGACATCTATTTCTTTAGGACAACGGCCTCAGTGATACCGACGCTATTGATAGGGGTCGTGTTCACCGGCAAGCTGATGGACAACTGGAAGTTGGAACTTGACGAAAAGACAAGTCACGCCGAGAAGCAAGGGAGGATTGCAGAATACTTAGAAGGAATTACCTTTGTGAGCTGGCTCCTTCTCGCCGCTACTGTGGGAGAAGGCGCCGCGCTAGCTGCGGTTGCATCGAATAACCCTCGCTTCATCTACTTGGTATTGGTGGTAGCTGCCATCAGCTTTCTGCTCACGTCCCTGGCGGGAACGGTACTTTCTCAAGCCGTAAGTAGGCTGGACGAGCACGAGGCCAAGAAGGCGACAGGTAGCTATATTCTCATAGGTGTCGGCCTGGTCATATTCATACTCCTCATACTCTCCGCGACGGTATCGCCGGAAACCTTCAAGGACTTCTTCAAGTAGATTCGCCTTGCTGGCCCGGCGCTTTTACCGTCGTTGATGTGATAGCTGAGTTGATCATGAGGAAAGGGCCCCTACCTACGGGCGATTCCGTAAAGCGCTCCCAGGAGTTCAAGGGCGTCTCGGCTGAGCTGATCCAGTCCAACCTGACCAGCAAGCAGGAAGCCCAGTTACTGGCTGGTTTCGGCGGGCGGACCAGCCGCGGCCCGCAGTATCCGCGCTCGCGCTCCAGTTCTCCGAGAGCCTGGAGTTTGTAGGAGTCACGCATGCAAATTGAACCACATCGCTCGCTGTTGGATCGGGTCGATCCGGGATTGATGGTTGCCGGGGTGCGCGCCTGGCTGTATCTGGGCATTGTCGCCTGCACGGTCGCTGCGCTGCTTGTGCTAAGTGCGATCGCCGGACTGGTCGTGCCGCTGGTGATCGCCATGCTCTTCTACCCGGTCGTCGATTGGCTCGTCGAGCGCCGCATCCCGCGTCAGCTTGCTTCGATCGGCGTGATTAGGATCGATCCCGCAGGCTTCATCGAAACCTTCGTCGCCGCGCGCGGCGAGCGGCTGGCGGCGGCGGTGACGGCGGGCACCCTGACCCGCGAGGAGGCCGACGCCCGCCTCGCCACCGCCCGCTCGCTGGCCACCGCCCGCATCTACCAGCCCGTCACCGCCCTCGGCCCCGGCGGCCAGGGGCGCGGCCAGGGCACGGGCTTCGTGGACGCGGACGGCGACGGGGCCTGCGACCACATGCCCGCGGGCGGCCAGGGACGTACGGGCGGCGGGCGCGGCCCGCGCCGGTAGCGCGATATGCACAGTGGGGGGCCGGGTGTTCACCCAGCCCCCCAACGCTTGCCCTACCATTGGGTGAGCGCACTGAGCATACCGCAACCGGCCTCGGCAAAGGCCGACCTGCGGCACGGTGTCGAAGAGCGGGTCGTTGACCGGCTCGCTGCCCTCGGGGTAGGCGAGCGTCCAACGCTGGTGCTCGCCGCGCCGGCTCACGCGCACGTCGGCATTTTCGCCGTTAGCGATCCGCCCGTTCACCTCCTGGATACGCCTCTCCATCTGCTCCTTGAATGCGGTGAGTTGCTCGCGGATCGGCTGGCGCAGGCCGGGCAGGTTGAGGGCGGCCAGGATGCGCTCCTTCTCACGCCACTGCTCGTCGCTGAGCAGGTCGTCCGCGAGGCTGCGAAACTGCACACTGGAGCGACACACGATATTGCCGGCCTTCAGCCCGTTGCAGACCTGCTGGTAGACCAGGAACTCATAGCGGTCGGCGTTGAGCCGTTTCGTCCCATCGGCGTCTTCGTGATAGAGGTAGCGCTTGAGGCGGACGGGGATCCAGGGGCGTTCTGCAAAAATCCCCAACATGACGCGACTGAGGCATTCGTTGAGGATCGAGGTGGACCAGTGGGGGATCATCCATGTAGATCATCTGCCGCCGATCACTCCGGCTGGGCGCGCAACTACTTCCCTGTGCGATGCGCCATCAGCCGCGATGCGCTATAATGGGACTGGACCAACCCTAAGCTGGTGTACGCGGAGCCCCAGAACCAGACGGCCAAGGACCTGCTCGCGGATACCTACGAGCAGCTCGGCTACCAGCAAGAGAGCCTGGCGCTGCGCAACAGCTTCCTCTCGGGCGCGAAGGATCTCCCCGACGGCATCGTTCCGGTCCACGCCGCCAAGGTCGGCAGCGCCGACTTCGTGCGCGGCACCAGCACCGAGATGTTCCTCGACTACCTCGGCGTGCAGATGGATAGCCGCAAGGTCGAGGGGATGGTGTTCAAGATCAACCTGGTGACGCCCGACAACGGTGAGCGCTTCATCGTGGATCTGAGCAACGCGACGCTCACCACCATCGCCGGCTACCAGGCGCCCGACACCGACCTGACGCTCACGATCGATCGGCGCGACATCGAGGATTGGATGATCGGCGCGGCCACCTTCCAGGACAAGGTCGCGGCCGGCAAGGCCAGGCTGGAAGGCAACCCCCAGGTGCTCGCCCAGCTCGCCTCGACCATGGTGAAGTTCGATAACTGGTTCGAGGTTCTGCCCGGCACCAGGGCGAAAACGAGCGAGGAGCCGAAGGCCGAGCTGTTCGAGGACGATGCGCCGGTCGAACTGCGGCCGTAAGGCGCATCCGACGAGCCAGGGGCTGCTTCTGGGTGGGCAGACCCCACGGGAGCATCCCCGCACCTGCCATCTTTCAGGTGTAGGGTTTTTGAATGGAACGCATTGGGACGCCATCTGTAGGGGCAACCCCCTGTGGTTGCCCCGGACGGCGT
>RRYU01010574.1_pt2:2500-47057 | contig 47057 bp, 49 predicted proteins | sample 2162651 | NCBI WGS metagenome assembly RRYU01 (sample SAMN10267283, study PRJNA491782) | microbial mat metagenome | isolation source: biomat in the production well | place: Japan: Minami-Kanto gas field, natural gas well KTG3 | collected 2017-06
CGATCGTTGCCGGGGCCATGAGCGGTTCTCCGCCGAAGTACGTGACGGAGAGCGGGCTTGCAGGATCGCTTTCGGCAAACATGAAGTCTATCGAGCGGTCCGCGGTTTCCCGGTCCATCTGCCGGGGATGCTTCGGGGTATAGCAATAATCGCATCGCAAATTGCAGTTTGCGGTGACGAGCAGCGTAAAACTCGTGAGCTTGCCGTCAGATACATGCGGTTTCTGCTCAGCTGCCATGCTGTTCGTGTGTTGCATCTGTTTCTCCGGTCAACGTTGCGGCAGATGAACCGAGAGCGCTGCTGAAGCGTATCATATCCTGCATGTTTTCTGTTGCCTGTGTAAGACTTCCGGGGAACGTGTACCACCCATTCCGGAGCAAAGGGTCCCGCCGATTCTGCTCGAAAGTGTATGACCATCCATGGGCGGATGTGGTATGAGAAAGTTACATATTTTTTCCCTGTTTTTACTGTCGCAGAGAAGGCTCTTTCAGTTCGATTCTGTAAGCATTGCTGAAGAGCCGGTCAAGGAGACTGTCGGCAATGGTCGGCTCAGCAATGACATCATGCCATTCGCTAACCGGCAACGGCGTGGTGAAGATTGCGGCATGCTTTCTATAGCGGTCTTCACGGATCTGGAGCAAGGCTGGCCGTGCTGGCTGATCGAGCGGTTGCAAACCACAATCGTCAATAATCAAAAGCCGCTATGTGCTGAACTGGTCGGTGATAAATACCATGGACTGCAAGGGCAGAGCAATCGACAACGTTTTCATCGAACGGTTATGGTGAAGTGTCAGGTATGAGTACATTGACTACAGGCCTCCCGTTGACGGGCTGGAACTCTATCAGGGGCTGAAAGAATGGTTCATCGATGACAATACAGATCGGAAGCATACGGCCCAGACGGATGAGTTCCCGGAGACGGTTTACGATTTTTACAAACCCAAAGCTCCGAAAGCAGCCTGAACAAACGTAGTTGCCTCAAATGGCTGTCTTGCGAATGGGGAGGGCTTCACTTGCTTTCTGTATCAATTTATCCGGCAACCGGCAACCGGTAACTGGACATTCCCGGGTACAATGGATTGCATAAACCATAAAGACATGAACATGCTCCGTGACATCTGTTCCGGAGATGTGTTGCAGGGCGTGGATCTTGCCGCCATAAGCCATTGGAAGATCGGGGGTTCTGCTGCATTGCTGCTCCGACCTTCATCAGCATCTGAAATTGCTGCATTACGCAGCTGGTTTTTCAAGAGGGGTATGCCGCATGTGGTTATTGGAAACACGACCAACCTGCTTTTTGCCGACGAGGGGTTGCGCGTGCCCTGTATACAGATTGGCGCGGGAATGTCGAGAATCTGCATCGAACGCGGTGAGGTATATGCCGAGGCAGGCGCCTGGGTGCCGCGCCTGTCGCGCATCTTGATGCTGAAGGGGTTGACGGGCGGTGAGCACCTGTGCGGCATCCCCGGCACACTGGGCGGATTGATCTGCATGAACGGGGGCAGCAACGGCCACTCGATCGGCGACAATGTGATCGGCGTGGAAAGTGTCGACAGCAGGGGAACGATTGTCGAGCGCGATCTCGGGGAGTGCGAATTTGGTTATCGAAGATCCGTTTACCAGGCGAATGATGAGATCGTCACATCTGGACGCATGCGATTTTTTCCGGGTCTTTGTGCGGCGATCCGGGTGGCAATGCTTGTGGATCTGGCGAATCGCAAGAGAAAATTTCCTCTCAAAGAGCCGAGTTGCGGTTCCGTTTTTAAAAGCAATCCTGGCATATATGCCGATTTCGGGCCTCCTGGAGCCGTTATCGAAAGGCTGGGATTCAAGGGTATGCGTATCGGCGGGGCAATGGTTTCGCCCAGACATGCTAATTTTATTGTCAACACCGGCCGGGCGAAGGCTGTGGATGTTCTGGAAATCATGACAAGCATTCGTGACGCGGTCTTCGTTCAAACAGGATACCTGTTGGAGTCCGAAGTCCGTTATGTGACTCCGGAAGGAAAGGTCCTGCCGGCCAGCAGCGTTCTGTGAGGGGATGTCGAGGGCTCTCTTCTCTGCTATTGAACGTCTTTCGGGGGGTATCGCAGATCTCTCTGCCATTTCAACGATGCAGGTGAGGGGGCATTATGGCCGCTTGAAAGGCAGGGCCGGCTTCGGATACCAAAACAGGAGGAGCAGTTTCTGCCGATACATCGAAAACTGCCTGCATGCCCACGAAGAGCCGGGTTGGATGCACCGGGGACATCGTGTCATGCGGTCATCTTCTGATCAGGATGGGCGATATCGTTCCGGGGGCTGAGAAGTTGTTTGATGAATATGGCTTGCCGCTTGTTGCAACGGCAAGCCATTTGCTGATTGACAGTAAGCTCGTTGTGCAGGATGTCGAACTTTCGTCTTGGCTTCTTCTTAGTTTCTCATGCCTTTCGGGCCTCTTTCCATCGGCATCATGCCCCGTTGATTGTTGAAACTCTGTTGCTGTTCATCGGTCAGGATGTTGTGGACGTATATCCTCGAGCGGATTCGTTTGCTTGTCATCGCGGTATGAACATCGCCGATCTTTTTGGCAATCATGTCAATCTTCCGCATGTCAGGTCTTTTTGCAAGGGCGGCTTCATCGAGTTCGATACGCAGCATTGCAAGTTTTGAACGCAAGTTGATCATGGCTTTTCGCTGTTCAAAGCGGTGTTGTTGCAGCTGTTCCCGCTGTTCGGAGGATAGGTTCAGGTTGTCGGCAATCCTCATTTTTTCGACTCTTTCCATACGGTCGAACCTGCCGGCTCCATCCGGGTTCGTAAACGGTCTGGCCTCTGCTGCCGTTAAGGGCAGTGCAAACAGCGTACCTGCAATGAGAAGACTTTTCATGACGTTCTGCATCGTTGTTCTCCTTTTTCTCTGTTGTTAGCGATCAATTCTCTTGACGTACCGGTCGTGTCTTTTTGCTTGTATACACTCTTTACTATGCATGGGAGAGAAAAAAGTTTCAAAAAAAAATGAAACCCTCTCAACCGTTGAACAGGGCTGATCGGCCTCTGAACGTGCGTCGTGCACTGGTTCTCTTTCAAGCCTTCAGCTGCGTATGCATTTTACAGGGCGTTGCAGCGTAGGATCCTTCCCCGCTTATGATCGGGTTTCTATGCTTGTACTTCATCACCTGCCCAACCGTTGGAAAAGGATTGCCGGAAACGCTTGTTGTACTGGTAATATTTGACAGACGCTATCAGAAGCCTTACCTTGGAGCATAAGGGGGCTGTTGACGCTTGACTGGCAAAAACGCACGCCGGGAGCGTGAGGCTTTTGCCGGGAAGCAGCAAAGCGGGGACCTGCCTGTCGCTCAATCACACAATGGAGGTTGTAACCATAAAATGACTCTCAGGGCTATGAAACGTGGGGTTATGAACCGATTGACGATAGTGGCGATTCTGGGGTTGCTTTTCCAGGGGTGCGTATCAACGCTAAGACTTGATCCCATGGCGCTGGATGGGCAGCACAAGGTGCGTCAGGATGGAGCGGAATCCATTATTTCAACGAAGAAAGCACTCGTGGCGATTCGTCCCGGTGCTGAGGCATATTCATCTGAACGTCGTCCGACAATTGTCGTTACTGTCCTCAATAGCACCGAAGAACCGTTCAGCTTCTCTATAGACGACGTTCAGGTATTTGTGGATGGTGAACCTCACAAGGTACTTACCTATGATGAAGCGGTGGCTGAGGTGAAACCTGAACAGGCCGGGGAGACTATTGCCGCCGCTCTCAGGGCAATAATGCTGAAGAACGCCACCGTGCTTCCGCATGCCTGGCATGAAGGATATGTCACAATAGAGAAGATACCGCACGCAGCTCATCCGCATGACATAAGGGTGGTTATCACGGCCGCCGGAGAAGAGCATGAGTTTTTGCTGAAGCATTTCAAGGAGCGAGGCTGACTCTCCTGCCGGTCAAAGCCGCAATCGGCCATGGGCTGAAGTTGGGGAAGACGGGTATCCGTCAGCTGCTTACAGGCTCCATACCAGTGCAGCAAGCACAATTGCTGGTCCAAATGCCCATTCGGCTTCCGGGCCGAGGCTTTTGAAGCGGCGCCAGACCATATACCAGATTATCGTAATGACATTAGCGCAAAGTACTACGTAAAGAACGTCGGCAAGGCCCCACCACGCCGCGAGCGCTGCCAGAAGTTTGATGTCGCCGCCACCGATGCCACTCACACCTTTGATGCGATGGAACACCCAGGCCAGTCCGCCCAGCAGCCCCAGTACCATGAAGGCAGACGCTGCACTGACGAGGAGATTCTGGGAGGTGATTCCGGCATAGCTGCCGGCAAGGCCGCCTATCCCCAGCGGCAGGATCACCAGGTCCGGCAGCAGGGTGGTGTCCCAGTCAATGAGAGCGAGCAGCACCAGGGCGCTGGTTACGCAAGCCCCGGATAGCGCGGGCCAGAATCCGGAATTGCTTGCTGAGTAGGCCGCATAAGCCCACAGGCCGGCATTGACCGCCGGAACCCAGATGCGGCGGGCCAGCGGAACAGGCTGTTCAAGGCCCCCGCCGGGGCCCTGCCATTCGTGAAGCGGCGCTTCGGCGGACAGCAAGACCCTGCGCGGAATGATGCGGGCCAGGGGAACCACCAGGAAGCCGATCCACGCCCCAGCCAGCCACCATGGCCAGTGCGCCCGCAGGAGATGCAGTATGTCGCTGAGGCTCATGGCGATGACTTATTTGTTGGACAGGGCTTGCATTATCCGAATGATTGCCGGTCCCAGCAGCACAATCATCAGTGTCGGGAAAATAAACAAGGCGAGCGGCAGCAGCATTTTGACAGGGATTTTGGCGGCAAGTTCTTCAGCTCGCTGGGTGCGGCGTGAACGCATCATATCTGACTGCACGCGCAGCGATTCAGCCAGGCTGGTACCAAATCTGTCAGCCTGTACGAGCATGGAGACGAGATCTTCAAGGTCTTCGAGGCGTGAGCGAAGCGCAAGGTTTCGCAAGGCTTCGATGCGGGTGGCACCGGCGCGCATTTCGAGGACAGAGAGGTAAAATTCCTGGGCCAGTTCGGGATCGGTGCGTGCCATTTCTCGCGATATCCGGGCAATGGCAGCATCGATGCCCATGCCCGACTCCGTGCAGACAACCATGAGATCGATCATGTCCGGCAGGCTGTCGCGCATGCGTTCGATACGTTTTCGGGTGAAGAGACTCAGCAGCAGTTCGGGCAGGTAGTAGCCGCCTCCGGCTGTAAGCAGCACCAGGAGCATGGTATGAGCAACAGGGATATGGGGATGGGCAACATAAAGAAACAAGCCGAGTAACACGGGCAGCGCCAGGGTAAGGATGGTTTTAACAGCGTAATAATATTGCGGCGCTCTTTTATTGCGAATTCCGGCTTGTAAAAACCTGATCTGAACGCTGGAGCTTTGCCACCCTTCTGCCGGGAGGGAGAGTTTTGAGAGGATGGTGACGACGTTTGCCACTTTTGAGGGCGGGGGGGTTCTTGTCACGGAAGGATCAGTCGGCGACCAGCTTTTGCGAACGATCCGGGTGAAACGTTTTTTGAGGTCGTTGTCGACTGTCCAGCGGTATATTGCCAGCACGACCGATGCAGCGGCAGCTCCTGAGAGCGCGATGGCAAGAATTTGCAGAGTCACTTGCATGATAGCGTCGATAGGGTTGTTATACCTTGATCTGGATGATACGTTTGAGCATAAAGAAACCAAGGACCATAAGCCCGGCGCCGGTGTAGATCAGTGACCGGCCCTGGGAAGTGGTCCAGAGCAGCGAGACATATCGCGGGTTTATGAGCGTGAGGATAGCGGCGAGCACAAATGGCATGCTGCCAAGTATCCAGGCCGATGCGCGACCTTCGGATGAGAGCGTGCGAATTTTTCCGCGCAGCTTGAAGCGTTCTCGGATGGTCTCACCAAGCTTGTCGAGCAGTTCTGTAAGGTTGCCGCCGGTTTCGTGCTGGACCATGACCGAGATGACAAAGAAATTGACGTCGTTGCTTTGAACGCGATCGGCCAGTCGGCCGATCGCGTTCTTGAATGGGATTCCGAAAGCCATTTCATCGGAGACGGTTTTGAATTCAGAGCCTATCGGGTCGGGAAACTCCTTGCCAACCATGCTGAGTGCTGAGGCAAGGCTGTGGCCGGCCCGCAGTGCGCGCGAAATGTAGTCAAGTGTTTCCGGGAGTTTTCTTTCCAGGGCCTGTCGGCGCTTGTCGGCTTTTCGGGATAACCACAGAACAGGGGTTCCTGCTATGGCGGCGCTGAGCACCAGCAGGGCTATGGGATTGGCCTGACGCAGAAGACCCAATGCCATAACCAGGGTAAACAGGGCGAGTATCAGGTTTATGACGTGCCTGGCCGCAAGGGGGGTGTGGGCGCGTTGGAGCAGTTTTTCGAATTGTTCAAATGTTCTGGAGTGTGAGCGCAGCCATGCTTCGAGGGCGCTGTCCTGCATGGTGGTCTGAGCGATGCTGGGGGTCTGACCTCCCCAGTGAATGACGTTGTGGATGGCGTGTAATCGGTGTTTTCTGGATTTGTTTCGAGGGTCTGCAAAACGAATCCACACACCATAGATCATCAGCATGATCAGGATGACTGCTATAAAAGCAATAAAAGGGATCAAAAACGTGGTCATGGTATACAGAGCGGTTAGTAGTTCGCTTCCGGATCGAACATGCCGTCACTGAGGCTGATGCCGTAGGTGCGGATTTTTTCAGACACTCCGGGACGCACGCCTGTGGCACTGAACATGCCTTGGACCGAACCGTCAGGGTTCGTTCCGGTTCGTTTGTAGCAATAGATTTCCTGCATGGTAATGACGTCGCCTTCCATACCGCTGATTTCCTGTATGCTCGTAATCTTGCGGCTCCCGTCATTGACTCGTGTGATCTGCACGATAAAGTGGACCGACGATGCAATGAGCTGGCGCAGGGCTTTGCCCGGCAGGCTGATGCCTCCCAGGCCTACAAGGTTTTCAAGGCGGCCCAGAGCATCCCGCGGGGTGTTGGCATGAACGGTGGTGAGAGAACCTTCATGTCCGGTATTCATGGCCTGCAGCATGTCGATCACCTCGGCGCTGCGGACCTCCCCCAGCACGATCCGGTCAGGGCGCATGCGCAAGGAGTTTTTTACGAGCGCGCGCATCGTGATCTCGCCCTTGCCCTCGATGTTGGGTTGTCGCGTTTCCAGACGAATGACGTGATCCTGCTGAAGCTGCAGTTCGGCAGTATCCTCGATGGTGACAATGCGTTCGTTGACAGGAATAAAGCCGGATAGAATGTTGAGCAGCGTGGTTTTACCCGTGCCGGTGCCTCCGGAAATGACGATGTTGCATTTGACCCTGACCAGAGCCGTCAACAGTTCGGCCATGGCGGGGGTGAGGGTGTTTTTTTCAATGAGGTCCTGCATTTGCAGCGGCACAACCGCAAAGCGTCGAATGGTGAGGACCGGGCCGTCGAGAGCCAGCGGTGGAATGATGGCGTTGACGCGCGACCCGTCAGGCAGTCGGGCATCAGCCATGGGGCTGGATTCGTCAATACGCCTGCCCACCCTGGAGACGATTTTATCGATGATTTTCATGAGGTGTGCATCGTCGCCGAAGCTGGTATCGGTGAGATGAATGCGGCCGCTTTTTTCGACATAGACGTTCTGGTGGCCGTTGACCATGATTTCTGAAATGGTCGGGTCGGCCAGCAAGGGTTCCAATGGTCCCAGACCCATGATTTCATTTTTGAGGTCGGTCGCCAGTCTGCTGCGTTCCTGATGATTGAGGGGAATGGCTTCTTCTTCGATGAGGGCCCCAAGCAATGTGCTGAGCTCGTTACGCAGTTGCTCGGGGGTCAGGCTCTCAATAGCATTGAGATCGACGCGAGTGAGCAGTTGCTGGTGCAACTTTATTTTGGTTGCATAATAGTCATTCTCCGCGGAGCCTCTGGGTTTTATCACTGGTGCGGCTGCAGAGGATTGTTGAAACTCGTCTTCATAAGTTTGTTCCGGCGGCTCAGCGGCTGCAGGCTGCTCAGATGAAGGGGGTGTTTCAGCCCGTTTGGCCGAAAGCTTCCAGCGAGCTATTTGATCTTTAAGCGTTGCCATAGTGAGTGTCGTTTACGATAACTGCAGCCGGTGAGGTGATCGGCCCAGTCGATGACGGTTTTGGAAAGTCTTGATTTGGGTGCAACCTGCAGGAAGGGCTGACCAACAAGCAGCGATTCCTGCACTGCTTCGTAGTCGGAGGGCAGGCGTTTTGAAATTGGTCTGCCGATGACTTTTTCGATTTTGGCAGGAGAAATGGGCGCAGCTATATCGGCACGGTTGAGTATAATTTCGATGTGTGACTCCGGTTTTTCCATTGCATGAAAGACCTTGAGCAGTTGGCCGGCCCTGCGCAGTGATGGGAGCGACGGGGTGGATACGATGTAAAGTTCGTCGATGTGCTCGAGAACCCAGATGCCGACCTGGTCGAGAGATGATCCAAAATCGACAAGGATGTAGTCGTAAAAGTTTGATGCAATGTGAATGACTTCGCTTACGTGTTCGGGTTCGATAGCAATGATTTTATCGAACGTAGGGGGCGACGAGATGAGGTCGAGCGTCGGGCTGAGGTGCTGCACCATACTGTCGAGCAGCGACTTGTCGAGCCGTTCGGTTTGAGCGGAGATATCTGCCAGATCCTGAGAGTGGTTATTGCCGGTGAGGTACATGTCAAGGTCTCCAAAGGGCAGCGAGATATCGACCGCCAGCACCCGGGCATCTGGCTCTTGAGAGAGCGCATAAGCCAGATTGGCTGCTATACAGGAGCTGCCATCGCCGCCTTTGGAAGAGATGAATCCAAAAACGCAACAGTGGCGTATGCTTGCGCTGGTGGTACGAAGATGTGTCCTGTCGATGACTTGTCGCAGGGTTTCAGGGGCGCTGTCGACAATGACGTCACGCACGCCTGCGCGCATAAGCGACAGTAGCAGCTGAGGCTCTGTTTGCGGGTGCAGGGCGACGACGGCGGTCTGTTGCAGAGCGAGACAGAGTTTCTCTACCTCCTGAATGTATTTGGAATCCGTGGGGTCGAAGTCCACGAGAAACACGAGGTCGGGTTTTTTTGCAGTCAGTTCCTGTACCATGTTCGCCAGTGATCCGACCAGCCGCAGCAATTGGTGTTGGCCCAGTTCAAGCTGCGTATCGGGAACTTCCCAGGTCCTGGGCGAGTAGGTGACAATGTTCATGTATCTTTTTCTGGCAAGTATGGTTTATCTGACAAGTACCGGAGGAGTGTATGCTCCGAGTTGCGTTCCGTTACCGGAGCCCGGGTCGAGGCCGGAGAATATCTCGGGATCGATGAAATGACCTTTCACTGAGGAGTGGCTTCCATGCTTGTCGACCTCACTGATATGAAACCCGACAATTGCGACGACAGCTTCCCGGGAGTGAGCCGTCACGCTATTGACAACGAGTAACGAGACATCGATATCCTCCTGCACATAGTCGTAATTGCCGGCTTTGACGCCCGGCTGGATCCACGTATCGTCACCGATGAACATGGGGGGCGGAGCGATTTCTCCTTTGATGAGCTTTCTTACGTGATTGGCGCTGTTAATATCTTCATCAAAGGTGGTCCACTGGCCCGTATAGCATCCGCTACTGGGATATATTGTGCCAATTTCGAAAAGATAGGGCTCGTCCGTGGCCGGATCACGTTTGGGGCTGTTTGTATCTGAGTCCCATAATTCATCTACTATGCATTGCGAGATGGCGAAGGGAAAGAAGCCAGTGCCGCCGGCGGCGGCTGGCAGGACGGCAATGGCGCTGGCCTGGATGTCGCTTTCGTCAATTCCCAGGATGGGGGCGAAAAAGAACGGTACGGGCCCGTTGTTCTGGTTCCCGGAGATTGCGACGGTGGCGCGTACCGCAGGAATATCCCCTCTAATGGGGACGCCTGATGTGATAGGGTCACGAAGACCGAGCGACGGGTCCTGGAGGTTCCAGTAACCCGTTTCAATGACCGCACTCTGGATCTGTGCTGCATTGGCGACGTTGCGTCGTGCATATGCCCGGGCAGAGTCCTCGGCCGCTGACCAATTGAAAGGATCGCTTCCTGAAGGGTTCTGCGGGTCGGTGAGCGAAAGGGCTCCACCGAGAGCGGCAGCATCGGCCGCATTCTGCAGTTCAACTTTTATGAGCTGGAACCGGGCAAGGTCAACCGCCAAAGCGGCAAAGCCCAGCAGCACAGGCATGCACAAAAGAAACATGATGGCGGCACTGCCTCTCTGGCCTTTCATCAGTTTTGCATTATGGAACGATCGTCTCATGGTTATTCGATCCTCATGCTGGTTCGGGCCGAAATAAACAGGTCTGAAAAATCCCAGATAATGAAGATTCCGGTATAATTGACGTTCGCCGTGACCGTAAGGATGTCGCCCGAAATGACGGGAGTGATGGTAGGGGTCATGTTCTCACCAAAAGAGATGAGGTTGTTCTGGCAGACCTGTGAGGCAGCCGCAGTGGCGCTGTTGATGATGTCGTTGTCGGTCTGGTCCGGAATGTATATGGCTCCGGCACGGGCGCCTTCCCGTGTAGCCATGGTGAGCACGGTCTTGTTGTAGAGTGCGATGGAAAAAGATGCTACCCCAAGAAGAAGAACAAGAAATACCGGCAGGATGAACGCAAATTCGACCAGCACGCTCCCCTTCTGGAATTGAGCGCGATCTCTTGTCGGCGTCAGAAGTTCTTCAGTGTCTCTGTGCATGGCATACATTATTTCTCCCGCGAACCTTGAAGCTTTCCTTCGATAAACAGCTCTTCGTAGGTCGGAGGGACAAACCTGTCGGTTGGAAGCTCCGGCGCAGAGACGCTTGCCTTGACCAGGGTAGGGCGGACAACAACCATGAGTTCGGTCGTTTCTTTACTTTTCTCGGTACGCCGGAAAAGCGCGCCGAGAATCGGAATTTTACCCAGTAAAGGAACAGCCCGTATGGTTTCTTCGAGGTTATCGCGCAAAAGACCGCCAATAACAAGGTTTTCACCCTCGTTCATCTGGACAGTAGTGGACGCGTAGCTGAGTTTAAAGGATGGTAAACTGCTTGCTGTTCCCGCCGTGATAGCCTCCTTGAGAGGTTCTGAGACCTCGGGTGCAACCTTGAGGGAAATACGACCTGAATCCAGTACGGTGGGTATGAATCGCAAACCCACGCCATATTTGCGTTCGACGTAGTCGACCGCTCCGTTGGAGGATACGGTTGGCGTATATACTTTTCCGCCAACAAGGAAGTAGCCTTCCTGGCCACTCATGGCGACAATGGTAGGGTTTGCCAGAATCTTGATCAAACCCTTTTGGCATTCTGTTTCTATATAGCTGCTGTTTCCATTTTCAAAGAAAAGTTTGAGCGTGGCATCGCTGACAAACCCTGTCATGATGCTGCTGCCTGCAAGATTGCCCGCGCCTTGAAACCAGTCAATGCCAAAAGCCTGCATGCAGGATCGGGAAACTTCAGCAATGCGAACTTCAAGACGTACTTGCTGCGGGTCGCGCACGGTGAGCAGGTTGACCACGCCACGCAAGCCTTCAGATTCCTCGGTTTCAGCTGTCGAGGTGTTCTTGACCATACCGGTTACACTTGCCGGTGCCGCAGATGCAGGAAGACTGTTGATCAGAGTGTATTCGGGGTTTTGAGCAGGAACCCTCCCCCCCAAATATCCTTTTACAAGGCGATAGACGGTTTCTGCAGCCAGGGCATTTGATACCGTCCCGGAGAGGACCAGCGCCGGACCCCACGCGAACATCCTGATGTCGTTCTCATTCGGCAAAACGGTTTTTAGCATGTCCTGTATGGGGGCGACGTTGCGGCTGACCTGCAGCGGCGCAGAGGTGAAGTTGCCTTCTCCGTCCCAGAGAATAAGATTTGTTGTCCCCGGTCTTTTACCCAGAAGATAGAGTTCCGAGGGGTTGAACAGGATATAGTCCGCCACCTCGGGATTGCCTACAGCGACACGTGTGACGGGTCGGTCAAGCTGGTAGACCCTTGATTCTCCTACAGGAACAAGATAGGTCGGGGGAGAAGCGATCGCAGTCCCGGACAGGATGCCGGCAAGGGCGACGAGGGCGCTTATCCAGCAGGCGGATCGCATGACGTATTTCACATTCATGTGCATGTTGGCTAAGGGATGGAAACATGTTTGCGGCTGGTGCCGCGGATTTCTTCGGGGCCGAGGCTTTGAGCGCAGCGAACCTCCTCTGCAGCAGGTGAAGAGCTGGTTGTGCGAGAGGATTGCGGATAGACAATTTCAGGCAGACGGACACCTGAGGAGTTAATGGAACCGGTATCGAGCTCGTTGCGCAAGACAAGGGAAAGCTTGCCGATGTTGCGGGCCAGGTCAAGCTTTTCCGTTTCGTGAGGCGTCAGTTCGAGGGTGACGGCGTTGACGACCTTCGGTTTGTTGGGGTCGCCTGTGGTCACCTGGTCTACGGCAAGCACCTGAACGCGCGACAGCACCGTTCGCGAAAAAATCTGCTTGTTGCTATCTTTGCCGTTAACCAGCACATCCACGTAACTGCCGGGAAGGGCAAATCCGGCGACCGCGATCACCTCGTTCACTTTAACGGTAATGGCCCGCTTACCCTCCGGGATGATCGATGATAAGCCTCCGGCCGCTCCTTGTGGGGCCAGCTTTCCCGGCAAAACAGGTTCGCCCGGGATCATGGACATCCGCGCAACTCTGCCCACGACGTTGGCGGTGCGGGAAAAGGCATTCTGAGGCACGTCCGAACCGGGCCAGACGACAGCCTTGATTTGATCGCTTTCAATGGATTTACCGGCTTTGATGGGCTGCATGACGATGACGACCCTGGTCCCTGAAGCCTGACCGGCGCCCATCCAGCGGGCAGCCATGATAGAAGCCAGTACTCCCAGAATGAGAGCGATGGCAACGAAGACTGGTAGTTTCACTGCTCAGACGGTTAATGATTTGTGACAAAACACCGGCTATGGCGGTTGAGCTATTGGTGAGCTGCCATAGCCGGCAGAGGGCTATGGCAGCTGAGACTGGCGATATCGCTATTCACCACCGCCTTCGTCACCACCTTCATCACCACCTTCGTCACCACCAGCGCCATCGAGTGCGTCTGAGACAGATTGAAAAATGCCTTCCAGGCTTCCTGAAAGAGTCCCAAGGATGACAATCAGGGCAACAGCGACCAGAGCGGCGATCAGGGCGTACTCGATCATGGTTACGCCTTTCTGAGATTGGATTGCGTTAGTGGGGATGAATCGGTTCACCGTCGCAGTCAAGGTGGAGCGGATCATGGCTACGCCTGGTTGCGATCTCATGGAGTAGAATTTTTTAAGTAGAAATAGCATAGCTTTACCTCCCAATGAAATTAGTTGATAGAAACTCCCACATAAAATCCCCGCATTGCACGCGTGACCTTATATATATGCTATTCTTGGGCGAAGAACCTATTGTTGATTATGGGGATAATAGGTGGTTGCATTGGTAAATATAAACAAAAAAGGAGGTAAAGTCAAGAAGGGTGTGTTTGGTATTGTAACGTCTGATAATAAGTATATAGTAAATGTATAGTGAGGCAGACGTCTTTTGATATAATATCTGAATATTGTTATTCAGTCTAAAGGGGTAGGGATATGCATGATTTTCAATATCTCACCAATGCTTTGCAATGTGGATTCTTTATAGCTCTTATGGAGAATAAAGCGCTTTTTTTGGCTATAAATAACGCTATTTATACTTGCAGTTCGCATTGTGCGTCAATGGGTGATGTAATCAGTTTTGTTTGAGTGTCATTGCCCGGTATGCCGTATCAGCAGCTGATGCGAAAAAGGGGGCGCTTATAAGGGCATAAGTAGAGACGTGTCCGGCAACGATTGTTCACGATCCGGTGTCCTGTGCATTTTAAGGAGATGGGAGCGTCGAGTCATGTAGCTTCTATCCTTCCTGCACCTCTTCAAAATCAGCTTCTACAGCGGATATTCCCTCAGGTTCTGTCTCTGCGACCCGTTCGTTTTCCCATTGGATGAACTTGTCGAGTTCATGGTTGATCGAGGAGAAGACCGCGGTGAGGATAGCGACGTCGTCGGCAAAGCCGAGGAGCGGAATGAGGTCGAAAATGGCATCGAATGGTGTGACGAAATAGACGATGGCCGTGATGCCGAGGACAATGGTCTGCCAGGGGATTTCGCGGTACTCTTTGTTGATATAGCTTCTGATCATACGGACCAGGGCCTGAAACTTTCCTGATATCTCCTGGAACTGGGACGTTGTTTTGATCGTCGAGGCTTTGTTTATAGCCGAATCGACGATCTTCCGGGTTTTCTCAGGGTCTTTGAGAATGGTTTCGGCTTTTTTGCGAGCCCGTTCGAATGCTTTTGATCCTGTTTTCATGATGATTCCCTTCCCGACATGATGCCTGTCGGGTTATTTGCTCCCGCCCGCCTTGAGCAGTTTCTGTTTTTCATCGCTGGTCAGGGATCCGTAACCGCTTTTGGAGATTTTGTCAAGAATTGCGTCGATTTCGGCTTCTGTTGCGAGGTCGTTGTTTGACGCCCTGGTTTTGTTGCTCTTGTAGAGTGTCGGACCGTTCGATGTGCCGTCGTCACGCTTTGGGAAAGTTTTGTCTATCCAGTCGCTGAACGACCACCCCTGCTGGCGGAACTTGATGTACGCGAACCCGGCTATCATGCCGCCGATATGTGCGAAATGCGCAATGTTGCTGCCGCTTCCCATGGCGGAATTATTGATTCCCATCAGCAGTTCGATGGCTGCGTAGCCTGCGACAAAGTATTTTGCTTTGACGGGAAAGAGGAAGTAGAGAAAGATATAGCGGTCGGGAAACATCATCCCGAAGGCCAGCAGAATACCGAAGACTGCCCCCGAAGCCCCGACGGTAGGGAACGGGCTGCCTACTGTGGTTGCAAGGTTGATCAGTGCTGCGCCGATGCCGCAGACGAAGTAGTAGGCGGTGAACTCTCTCGTGCCCCAGTAGTTTTCAATCTCGGCCCCGAAAAGCCAGAGGGCGAACATGTTGAAGAGAATATGCGCCAGTCCTCCGTGCATGAACATGTAGGTCACAAGCTGCCAGATCTGGAATGAGTTGCCTCCTTCGGACGCAATCGGCCAAAGCGGGCCGAAGTGCATCAGATACGGGCCGAACAACGGTGAAAACTGGACAAGAAAAACCGCGATGTTGATCAGAATGATGGTCTTGATGGCCGGGGGCATGACCTGAAATCCGCCCGGACGATAGGGCTGCTGTTCGTAATAGCTCATAAATCCTGTTTCTTGCTACCTCCATGAAGAGATGGTTCCCTGCCCGTCATTCTTTAATGGCGGGCAGATGTGGAATCTAATGTCTGCCGGATCTTAATCGTTCAAGGCTGCGATACCGGGAAGCTCTTTGCCTTCAAGGAATTCGAGGCTGGCGCCGCCTCCGGTTGAAATATGGGTGATGCCCGATTCGAGTCCGGCTTTCATCACAGCAGCTGCGGAATCGCCTCCGCCTACGATGGATATTGCTCCTTTGGCTGTTGCATCTGCCAGTGCGTGGGCGATGGCGATGGTTCCTTTTGCAAACGCATCGATTTCAAAGACGCCCATCGGGCCGTTCCAGACGATTGTTCTGGCCTTGAGAATTTCCTTCGAATAGGTGTCGATGGTTTTCGGTCCGATATCGAGCCCCATCATTGTCTTGGGAATGCTGTCGATCGCAACTGTCGATGTTGCAGCGTCGGCGGAGAATGCCGATGCTGTAACCACATCTTCCGGCAGCAGCATCCTGATATTCCTGGCAGATGCTTTTTCGAGAAGCTGTCTTGCCAGATCGACCTTGTCTTCTTCCACAAGTGATGTTCCGACCTCATTGCCCTGGGCCTTGAAGAATGTGAAGATCATCGCGCCGCCGATGAGTACGGTGTCTACCTTGTCGAAGAGATTGTCGAGAACATCGATTTTTCCGGAAATCTTGGCTCCGCCGAGGATTGCAAGAAAGGGGCGCTCGGGATTGGAGAGGGCATTGCCCAGATATTTGAGCTCTTTTTCGATGAGAAAGCCCGCAACCGATGTCGGGACATAGTGGCAGATGCCTTCAGTGGATGCGTGCGCGCGATGGGCTGTTCCGAATGCATCGTTGACGTAGATCTCTCCCATCGAGGCAAGTTCTCTGGCAAATTCCGGATCGTTTTTCTCCTCTTCAGGATGGAACCTCAGGTTTTCGAGCATCATGACTTCGCCGTCCTGCAGTGCCAGAGCCTGCTGCATGACTTCGGTGCCGATACACTCGTTTGCCATGACAACCCGCGTGTCGAGCAGTTCTGAGAGCCGTCGGGCTGCCGGAGCGAGGGACAGCTCAGGCGCAACCTTGCCTTTCGGGCGACCGAGGTGTGACATGAGAATCAGACGTCCTCCTGTTTCGAGTACCTGCCTGATTGACGGCAGAGCTTCGACAATGCGCTTGTCGTTGGTTATCGCACCGTTCTGGTCGAGCGGGACGTTGAAATCTACCCGCATGAGTACCCGTTTGCCTTTACATGATATATCTGACAAGGTCTTCTTTTGCATTGCGCCTGATTGATTTAGTGGTTAAAGGTTCAATTAGTGAATATACATATTTCAGTTTCATAACGAACAGGATCCCGTTCGGGGCGCCTTCAATGGCTTCGATGTTCAGTGAGGTGCGCCGGAAGCCGCTTCTTCGGCCATTGGTTCGGGGCTGCTCTGTTGTTGCTGCCGCCGATTGCTGCGGTATTTTGCGACATTTCGCAGATGCTCAGCATGGGTTTCGGCAAAGTAATGTCCTCCGTCGCCCGTAGCAACAAAGTAGAGGTGGCTGGTTGCTGCCGGAGCCGTGACCGCAAGGATCGATGGCTTGCCCGGGTTGCATATCGGGCCTGGCGGAAGACCCCGATATCGGTAGGTATTGTAGGGCGAGTCGATTTCGAGGTCGCTGTAGAGCAGTCGTTTAGGGGCCTTTCCGAGCGCGTACTGGACGGTCGGATCAGCCTGCAGTTTCATGTTTTTTTTCAGCCGGTTAAGGTAGACTGCTGCGATCAGCGGTTTTTCTTCGTCGAGAGGGGTTTCCGCTTCGACGATCGAGGCAAGGGTCAGCAGTTCATGCTCACTGAGTCCTGCTGCGGGAGCGTCCGGGGGCAGGGCACCGGGCAGGACTGCCTGCAACCGGTCGGCCAGAAAGCCTACGACCTCTTCAGGCGTGCTTGCCCATGCAAAATTGTAGGTCCCCGGGAAGAGATATCCTTCTGCGCTTTCAGCATCGATGCCTATCGAGCTCAGGAACTGCTTGTCGGTGGCGGAACGCATAAAGGCGACCGAGTCGATGTCGAGCTGGCGGCTGATGATGGCAGCGATTTTTTCCTGACGGATACCGTTGGGGATCATCACCTGTTCTTCATCCTGGGGCCTTGAACGGAGGTATTCGAGCAGTGAGTAGTTTGACATTGCTTCCGGTACGCAATAGCGCCCCGGTTTGATATTGCGGAGCTCCGGGAACAACGCTGCGGTAATCAGAAGGGGCCTTGTTCGGACGACGGCCCCGTTTGCCTGAAGCGTGTCGATGATCGACCGGAAACTCGCGCCCCTGTGGATCGGGATTTTTTTTGCCGAAAGCCCATCCGGGGTGACGTTCCATCCCTGACCGAAGAAAAAAAAGGCAAGAAAGCACACTGACGGGAAGAGCACGCTTGCCGAAAAAAAGAGGAACCGGCTTGTCAGAGTTTCACGCATGAGATCGGGGGATGCGGTTTACCTCGAAGAGATGCTCTGCTGCTGGTTTTTCCACTCGTGTTGAAACAATCTTGTCTCTTCAATGATGCAGCGGTAGATTTTCTCGAGTGTTTCCGCCTTGAGCGGCGAGTCAGCTTTATTGAGGACATTTGCCAGCACTTCTTTCTCCCGTGCCGGCTGCAGGACCTGTTCTCCCATGCGGTGTTTCAGTTCGCTGATGTTCTGTGCGCAATTGAGGCGATCACAGAGCAGGGACGAGAGCTGGTGGTCAATACTGTCGATTTTTTTTCGCCACTCTTCAAGTTCCAGCCAGGTATTGTTCCTGTTGACTGTACTGTTTGACATAGTTCAAAGAAAGTTAAGAATAAAGCAATTGAGTATTTCTCTATAGTACAAAATATCCGAGATCTTTTCAGGGGCAGACTGAAAACTTCTTGATCGATCCGATTGCGGCTTTGGCCGGCGTACGAACCCCTCGTCGCGAGACGGGTCGGGATGCCGTTTTCTTCTGTTATGCTGATCCCTTTCCGTCATTTTCTTCGCCAAAAAGCTTCATCCATGCGTTGACTTCGCGGTCGCTCAGCCGTCTGTCTGCAGATTTTCCGGCGTGTTCGGAGCGGGCGTGCTTTTTTCCACTACCCCGGCATTCCTCAAGATAGCGGTCTGCAAACGTTTCCGAGCTCATCCTTTTGGCGCCGTAAGCGCTTGCGTGTGACGTGATGAGCGTATCGGAGCTGACGACAGTGAGCTGCCGGGCCTGTTTTGGCGACGAACGGAGGAGATCTATGATCCATTCGTCGGCCGTAACCTGTGAGGCGGTGAAAACCCTGTTCAGCGCGCCGGCATCTCTCAGGGCTTTCCCCCGGTTCCTGCCATCATAGACAATGGTGATTTTGCAGCGCTTTTTTTCCTGTGCCTCTATCAGATATGCTTCCAGATGAGCTCTCTGCTCTTCGAGAGTCAATCCCGGCTGCTGCAGCCCGAGCGCATGAAGCAGATTGTATCCGTCAATGATAAATTCGCGCAGGAAGCGGCTCATAGTGGTAATCGGCGGGCAGGCAGTGGCGAAGCAAGTTCGTTCTTGTTGTCAAAAGAGGATAATAAAATAAGGGAAAATTTTTTTAGCGGCTGCTTTTTTATAAATTTTATGTGGTGTAAAATGGTAAATTATGGGAGTAAAGGTGTTAATAAAGGGAAATTTCTGGTCAATGGGGGACAATGCCGGGATTTATCGGAAAAGAGCAGCATGCTATCGATGATAAAGGCCGCCTGATGATTCCTGCGCGCTTCCGCCGCCGCATGAGTCCTGCCAACGATGACTCCCCGAGACCTTCCCGCAGCTCCTCTTCGGATTTCGGTGGCCTCTATGTCATGAAAGTGCCCGACGGCTCGCTTGAGCTGTATGAGCCTTCGGTATGGGCCGAAAAAGAGGAGGCTATTCTGCGGCTGTCTGATTTCAATCCTGATGAGCGCCTGCTCAAGACTCTGCTTTACGAAAGCCTGGACTGTGTCGAACTCGACCGCCAGGGACGCATTGCCCTTTCAAGGGAATTTCTGCAGCATGCCGGCATCAGCCGTGATGTCGTTATTGTCGGCGCCAATGTCAAGATGATCCTCTGGGCGCCGGAAAAATTATCAAGAGTTGTTCGTGATAATGTTTCCAGGTTTCAGGTTCTGGCCGGCAGATATTTTTAGGACGTATGGAGAATGATGGTTACCACCTTCCGGTTATGGTTGGCGAAGTTACCGCTTTGCTTGCCATAAGGCCGGGGATATACATTGATGGAACGCTTGGCGGCGGTGGTCATGCCTTTTCGGTAATGAGTGCTCTTCGCCGGAGAGGATTTGAGGACGGCTCGCTACTGATAGGAATCGATCAGGATTCCTTTGCTCTCGAGGAGGCGGCTGTCCGGCTCAGGCCTTTTGCTCCGAGGGTCCGGCTCGAGAGGGGCAATTTCGGCGATATGGCGGAAATTCTCGACCGGGTACGTTCGCGGGAACAATGTACTCTGCCGGTTATGGGCATTCTTCTTGATCTCGGGGTCTCATCGTTTCAGATCGATACCCCCGACAGGGGATTCAGCTATATGCGTCAGGGGCCGCTTGATATGCGGATGGACCCTGACGGCCCGCTGACCGCAGCCGATATTGTCAATACAAGCGATGAGTCCGGACTTGCCGGACTTATCTACCGGTACGGCGAGGAAAAAAAGAGCCGGGCTATAGCCAGGGCGATCAAGGCCCGGGTCAGGGAGAAGGGCGAATTGCATGAGACGGGAGAACTGGCGGCGGTCGTACGGTCGGTTGTGTCCGGTCACGAGCATCAGATTAAATCGTTGTCACGCGTTTTTCAGGCCCTGCGCATAGCGGTTAACGACGAGCTTGGTGTCCTTGAGCGTGCGCTTGAGGACGGCACGTCATGCCTGGGCCCGCTTGGCCGGATGGGGGTTATGAGTTATCACTCTCTTGAAGACAGGATGGTCAAGTTGTTTTTTCGCGACAGGTCAGAGGATGACTGGGGCCCGAAAGGTGTCGGTCTGCGCGAGCCTTTGCGGTCGGCAGGCTTCAGGCTTGTAACCAGAAAATCTGTCGCCGCTTCTGATGAGGAGGTTCGTTTGAATCCACGGGCAAGAAGTGCGAGATTGCGCGTGATTGAAAAAAAAGAGCAGTAAGGAGGAACTCATGATTGATTCTATGCATAAACTGCTGCCTGTAGGGCGTGTCGCTGCTGTGACCAAAGCGGTCGTGATGAAAGCCGGGCCGGCAGTGATTCCTTCATTCGAGAGGGTTATCAAAAAACAGGGAGTGTCTCACAGCGGAAGGGCGCGTGTCGGTTCGGTTTCGGCTGAGCCGATCCCGCCATCAATGCCGGCTCCCTCCCTGAGGGATCGTTTCAGCTCGATCCTTCGTCCGAGAACGTTTGGTTACCTTGTTGCGGGAACGGTGTGCCTGACGCTGTACATCAACAATCTGCTGACCATTAATGCCTTGTCGGCGGACAACGAGATCCTCAGGGAGAAGATTTCTACCACAAGAAGTATCAATGCCGCTCTTGAGGTCGAGCTTCAGGAGCACCAGACCATTCACAGTATTTCAGACGAGGCAGGGAAAAACGGACTGCGCGAAAGTTCCGTACCGGCAGTTGAGATTTTTTATTGACAGGTGAGGCAATGCCATGAAGCAGGAAAATACCGGACATCAGCCGTTTCCTTCAGGCAAGACCGGAGGAAAGGATTTCAGCTTGCGCCTGGGCATCGTTTCCCTTGGATATGCGCTGTTTTTTGCCGCTATTGTGCTGCGTCTGCTCAATATTCAGGTAATTGATGTCCAGAAGTATAAAAGCAAAGCCTCGAGACAGTATCAGCGCGATGTGGTTGAGCAGGCCAAGCGGGGCGTCATCATGGACCGTGACGGCCATCTTCTTGCCCAGAGCGTTCAGACGATTTCATTTTATGCCGATCCCTGGCTTGTTGCCAATACCGAAGTGAAGGTCGGAAAGAAAAAAGTTGCCGTTGACAAGACCTCTGATGTTGCGCGTCTTTTTTCGCGGCGGCTTGGTAAAAGTCAGGACCACTATATGCGGCTTCTTCGCAATGGTCAGAGGCAGAAACGTCGGTTTGTCTGGCTGGAGAGGTCTGTTCCGGTTGAGCATGCGCGCGAACTCATGGAGGCGTCTATGACCGGAGTCGATTTCAAAAAGGAGCAGTACCGGTACTACCTCAATCTTGCTCCCCAGGTTGTGGGTCTGGTCAACACCGACAACAAGGGTATCAGCGGTCTTGAACTTAAGTATGACCGCGAGCTCAAGGGGCGCGACGGGATGAAAATATTCCAGCGCTCGGCAACCGGCACAAGGTTTCTCGCTGCAGACGCTGATCAGATCAGTGCAGAGGAAGGGGTGAGCCTGCAGCTTACTCTGGATGCTGATATGCAGTCGATTGTCGAGTCTGAAATAGCTCATGCCGCAAAGCAGTTCGATGCTTCTGCGGCAGTTGGTATCGTGATGGATGTGAAAACGGGCGCCATTCTGGCGATGGCTAATTACCCTGCTTTCGATATGAACAACCGCAAGGGGTTTCGGGGTTCGGATGCGAGGAACCGGGCCATTGCCGACGCGTTCGATCCCGGTTCCACCTTCAAGATTGTCATGGCATCCGCCGCCAGAGAAGTGCTGCATATTGCGGCCGGGGACAGTGTCGATGCCCATAACGGGACTTTCCAGATCTACAATCGTACGATCAGGGACCATGAGAAGTTCGAACGCTGCACTTTTCGGGATGCCATGATCCATTCGAGCAATATCGTCGCCGCAAAGACTGCCATGCAGCTCGGGGAGAAGACCTTCTACGATTATGTCAGGCGTTTCGGTTTCGGCGATGAAACCGGTATAGGCCTTGTCGGCGAGTCGAAAGGCATTGTCCGGCCATTGAAAGATTGGAATAAGACGACGTTGCCATGGATGGGATACGGCTATTCGGTGACCGCGACCCCGCTGCAGATTCTCCAGGCCTATGCGGCAATCGCTAATGACGGCGTCATGATGAAGCCTTATATCATTCAGCGTCTCGTTGATGCCGACGGGCAGGTCATGAGTGAGTTTGAGCCCGAGGCGGTGCGTACGGTCGTTGCCTCTGAAACCGCCCGGTATATCCGCCGGGAGTACCTGGCGCCTATTGTCGCTGAGGGGACCGGTGTCGCTGCGGCGGTTGACGGGGTGAGCGTTGCCGGGAAGACCGGAACAGCCCAGAAGCTCAGCAACGGCAATTACAACAGGGGCCCCCGGAGCTATATTGCGTCGTTTGTCGGGTTTTTTCCTGTCGAAGAGCCCCGTATCGCGGCGATTGTTGTGGTTGACGAGCCCCGGAACGCCTACTATGCAAGTACGGTTGCGGCTCCCTCCTTTTCGAAGATCTGTACCCGGATGATTGCCTGTTCGGAGGAACTCAAGGATGAACTTGGCATGGTTTCTCCCGAAGAGGCGCTTCTTGCTGCAAGCACTACCATTGCTGTTCCTCTGCTGACGGGGCTGAGCGCGAAGGATGCCGAAAAGCTGCTCAAGTGGAACGGCCTCGATATCAGTATGAATGGTGACAGTGATGGCATTGTGGTCGAACAGGATATTGCTGCAGGTTCTATGGTTGAACCGGGAAGCAGGATACGCGTGGGGCTTTCGGTCCCGGCAGACCGGGATCCCGGTAACGGATCATCGGTCATGTAGCGGTGAACGCAAAATGCTTATGATGAAGCTGGAGCATCTGATCAGAATTCTCGGAGCGATCGATATTCGCATCGGCAGTCATCCGGTGACGGACGTGACGGCACTGACTGCTGATTCTCGGCAGGTGGTTGACAATGGAGCGTATTTCGCGGTTCGCGGGTTTGTCACCGACGGCCATCGCTACATAGCAGAAGCTGTTGCGCAAGGCGCCTGCGTCATTGTATGTGAGGAGATTCCGGTATCTGCAGGCGATGATTGCTGCTATATCAGGGTTCCCGATTGCCGGAAAGCGCTGGCTGCAGCTGCTGCCGAATGGCATGGAAATCCGTTGTCCTCTCTCCGGGTTATCGGAGTTACAGGGACTAACGGGAAGACGACGACGGCCCGGATGATCAGGGCGATGCTTGACAGGTCGGGGATGAAGACAGGATATATCGGGACCGGACTGGCGCTGATCGGCGACGAATCGATGGTTCTCGAGCGCACGACGCCTGAGGCGATGGACCTGCATGCACTCTTCAGGAAAATGGTGGATTGCGGTTGCGAAGCGGCGGTTATGGAGGTATCTTCCCATGCGCTTGTGCTGCATCGGACGGAAGGGATCATATTCTGCGGAGCGGTCTTTACCAATCTGACGCCTGACCATCTTGACTTTCACGGTACGATGAACAAGTACGGCCGTGCAAAGCAGATACTGTTCAGTCATGTGGCCTCCGACGGGTTCGGGATTGTCAATGCCGATGACCCATGGGCCTCTATGATGGCCGCGGTGTTTACCGGATCGAGGTTGTTCTGCTGTACGGTTGATGCCCCGATGTTCGAGTGCGATAACGGTATAGTTGTCCGTGCGGCAGATGTCGATGCAAGGATTGACGGCAGCTCGATGACGATGCAGATGGATGGCCGGTCATGCCGGGCCTCGTTTTTGCTTCCAGGGTTGTTCAATGTCATGAATATGCTTGAAATTCTGTCGGCAGGGGTCGCTATGGGAGTTCCTCTGGAAACAGCGGCGGATTCTGTTGCCGATCTGGTTTCAGTCGAAGGGCGCATGGAGACGATCAGCGATGCTCACGGACTGTTTTCCGCGATTGTGGATTATGCGCATACGCCAGATGCTCTTGAAAAAGTGATCGGCACTTTGCATGATGTTCGCCCGCCAGGCTCCTCATTGATTGTTGTTTTCGGCTGCGGAGGTGATCGTGATCGGTCGAAGCGCCCGTTGATGGGTGCAATTGCTGCAGCTGGTGCGGATCATGTGATCCTTACGACGGATAATCCCAGAAGCGAAGATCCTGAGGCAATTATCGACGAGATCGCTTCCGGGATCACAGAAGGCAGTTTCATCCGTATTGCCGACAGGAGCGAGGCCATTCGCAGCGGCGTTCAGATGCTCCGTCCGGGCGATCTCCTGCTGATTGCAGGCAAAGGGCATGAACGTTACCAGGAGGTTCGCGGGTGCAAGAGCTATTTCTCAGACAGCGAAGTCGCCGTTCGGGCGCTTCAGGATCGTGCAGATAGAGTAACGGAGTAAACGCAAGGTGTATTTTCATGAGTGTGTGTTTGACAAAGAATGATCTGGAGGCGGTCGGTATTCCTGCCGGCTTTGCCGGCAATGAAGCTGTGGAGTGGTGCGATCCACATGTTTCGATCGATTCGAGAGATATCCGGAACGGCAGCATTTTCTTTGCCCTGAAAGGGGACCGGACAGACGGTCATGAGTACGTCTCCCGCGCTTTCGAAAGCGGAGCTTTCTGTGCTGTCGTCAGCAGGGAGTGGTACAGCAGGCACGCAGGATCCGTTCATCGGGAAGGCTGGCGTTATCTTGTCGTACACGATACCGTTTCAGCCCTGCAGGAACTCGCATCGATCTATCGAGGCAAGTTTTCTTTTCCTGTTATCGGTATCGGAGGCAGCAACGGCAAAACGACAACAAAGGAGATGACCGCCGCTGTTCTCGGAACACGATACAGGGTGCATATGAGCAAGGGAAATCTCAACAATCATCTGGGCGTTCCGCTTACTCTTTTCGGGCTGAGGGATACGCATGAGCTTGCGGTTGTTGAAATGGGGATCAATCATCCCGGTGAAATGGAACTGCTTACCGCCATAGCCCGTCCCGATTTCGCTCTCCTGACCAATATCGGCCATGAGCATCTCGAGTTTCTTCGCGATCTCGACGGTGTGGAGCAGGCGGAAACAGAGCTTTTCCGCGATACGGAAAGACGGGGAGGAACAGTCTTTCTCAATACCGGCGATGCGCGGCTTCGTGCTGCGGCTTCCGGGCTTTGCAACCGCGTTGACTACGGTTCTGAAAAGGACGGGAACCTGATATGGCCGGAGCAGATTGTGCTTGATCCTGCCGGCAGGGCGAGCTTTACTCTCTGTACTGCTTCCGGAAATGTCAGATTGATGCTTCATTTTTCCGGCCGTCACAATGTTGAGAACGCTGTTGCAGCCGCAGCCGTTGGGTGCCGTTTCAATATTCCTCTGCAGGATATCGCCGCAGGTCTCGGTTCGCTTGTTCCCGCTGACGGGTGGAAGCGGCTTGAGTATATCGATGCAGATGGGATAAGGATTTTCAACGATACCTATAACGCCAACCCGGATTCAGTCACGATGGCGTTAAAAACCGTCTGCGAAATTCCCTGTTCCGGCCGGCGGGTGCTTGTGTTTGCCGATATGCTGGAGCTTGGCGACGCCGCGGCTTTCGAGCATCGGCGGATGGGAGAGCTCGTGGCCCGTTTGCCGTTCGATGCTGTATATACCTATGGAGAGCATGCTGCATTGAGCTGCCGTGCTGCCGGGCCGAAGTGCAGGGGGCATTATACCAGCCACGCGCATCTGCTCGATGCCCTGAAAACGTTTCTTCGTCATGACGACCTGCTTCTTCTCAAAGGCTCGAGAGGGATGAGGCTTGAGCGGATAGCAGAGGGGCTTCAGGCCGACAAAAAGGATAGTTAAGAAATATTTATTACAGAAAACCTCTGTCATGCTTTATTACCTGTTACATTACATTAACGACGTTTTTGATCCTCCCGGCTTCGGTGTTGTAGAATATATAACCTTCAGGGCCAGCGCGGCTGCGATAACCTCCCTGCTCATCACCATTCTTGCCGGCCCGAGGCTTATCCGTTACCTGAAGAAAAAATATATCGAACCGGTCAAGGAGGAGGCACCGCCTGAACATCGCAAGAAAAAGGAGCTTCCTACGATGGGCGGGACGCTGATCATTTTTTCTATTCTTGTGTCAGGGCTGCTCTGGTCGCGTTTCAACGATCCTTATGTCTGGCTTATTCTTCTTGCTGTTCTCTGGATGGGCATCATCGGCTTTGTGGATGATTACCGCAAGGTGGTTCTGAAAATCAAGGGCGGCCTTGCCGCCCGTTACAAGCTGATAGGACAGGTGTCGCTTGGTCTGGTTATCGGTGTCTATACATGGTATGATCCGGCGTTTTCAGTGCTTCAATCGCAGACAACGGTCCCTTTTTTCAAGAATCTGACGATTGATTACGGGCCGCTCTATATTCCTCTGGTGGTGTTTATTATCACGGCCGTATCCAATGCGGTCAACCTGACCGACGGACTTGACGGTCTGGCTTCGGGCGTTTCCGGCATTGTGGTTTTCGCCCTTGGAGGATTTGCCTACCTTACAGGCAACACGGTCTATGCCGACTATCTCAGCATCAACTATATTTCCGGAGCCGGAGAAGTTGCCATTCTCAGCATGGCGATAGCCATGTCGTGCGTCGGGTTTCTCTGGTTCAATTCCCATCCGGCCGAAATTATCATGGGCGATACGGGCTCGCTGGCCCTGGGCAGTGCCATTGCGGTTATCGCACTTCTTATCAGGCAGGAACTGCTTCTGCCGGTGCTTGCCGGAACCTTTTTGCTGGAAACCCTTTCCGTGTCGCTCCAGGTCGCCTGGTTCAAGTTTACGCGATGGCGTTTCGGTGAAGGGCGCAGGATTTTCCTGATGGCGCCGCTCCACCATCATTTTCAGCTCAAGGGGTGGGCCGAGGAGAAAATCGTGATCCGTTTCTGGATCGTCACGCTGCTGTTTTTTCTCACCAGTCTTATGACGCTGAAGCTTCGCTGATGAGCACGATTCCTCTCAAGGTCGAGGGCGCGGCGGTAACCGTTATCGGCGCCAGACGCAGTGGCATTGCAGCAGCCCTGCTCATGCGGCAGAAGGGAGCCTCTGTTTTTGTCAGCGAGCGGGATGCCATGCTGCCCGGTGACCGGGAACTGCTTCTGGCTCATGAGATCGATGTTGAAGATGGAGGCCATTCCGCAAGGGCATATGATGCCGATTTCTGTATCGTCAGTCCGGGGGTGCCGCTGAATGCCCCGGTGATGCAGTCTCTGCGGGATCGAGGTATTGCGGTCTACAGCGAGATCGAGGTGGCTTCATGGTTCTGTCCTGCCCGTATTATCGCCGTGACCGGCACGGACGGCAAGACTACCACCGCAACGCTCATTGCCTCCATTTGCGCCGACTATGCTGCTTCAGCGGGGTTTCATGTTTTCAGTGTCGGCAACATCGGCGTTCCCTTTTCGTCCATGGTCGAAAAGATGGCCTCGGGGGATATCGCCATTGTCGAGGTGAGCAGTTATCAGCTTGAAGGCTGTCAATGGTTCCGGCCCGATATTGCGCTGATTACCAATATCACGCCGGATCATCTTGACCGTTATGATGGCAGCATGGCCCTTTATGCAGAAGCTAAATACAGGATTTTTGCACGCCAGAGGAGCTGCGACACCCTGATTGTCAATGCCGATGATCCGCTGCTCCGGGAGCGGTTCAGTGAGAGCCGGGGAATTGTGCCGCAACTGGAGGCTTTCGGGCTCGACAGCAGCTCTACAAGAGCGTTTTGCCGTTCCGGCGCAGTGACGCAGGGCGGATGGATTAAGCTTTTCAGGGCGGGCAGCGCCGATAAGCGGGTGATTGCCGAAGAGGATCTTTTTAAGCGGGGTTTCATGGGTAGGCATAATCTTTCAAACGCACTTGCAGCTACTGCGGCCGCTCATGCGGCCGGGATTCCGGTCGCTTCGATAGCGCGTTCGCTGAAGGCATTCAGCGGGGTCGAACATCGTCAGGAGTATGTGTGCGAGATCGATGGCGTGGCCTGCATCAATGATTCCAAGGCAACCAATCTTAACGCAATGCGCCAGGCTCTGGTGGCGATGAACGGCCCGGTTGTTCTCATTGCCGGAGGCCGCGACAAAAACGGCGACTACGACGAGCTTCGTGATCTTGTCGCATCGAAGGTTTCGATGCTTATCGCTATAGGCGAAGCTGCGGGTCGTTTTATCGGGGCGTACGGCAGGGAAGTGCCTTCTGCGACTGCCGGATCGCTGCAGGAGGCTGTTGTTCTGGGGCTCGAACATGCCCGGCCCGGCGAAACACTCCTTTTTTCCCCCGGCTGTTCGAGCTTTGATATGTTTGATAATTTTGAACATCGGGGAACGATGTTTAAAACCATTCTCAGGGAGAGGATCCTATGAGTCACCAGGACATTGCATACAGCGCTCCGTCCCTGCCGTTGCAGGATGAGGTCCGGGAGCCGCTGGTCGGGAGAAGTATCGCAGGCAAGCTTCTGCTGTTTATCGTGTTTCTTTTAATGTGCATCGGAATTCTCGTCGTTTACAGCAGCGGAGCGGCATGGGCGGAAATGAAGTTTTCCAATCCGGAGTATTTCCTCTGGCGTCAGGTGTTTTTTACCTTTCTCGGCCTTGGGACCGTGCTGCTTTTTGCCACTATCGATTACCGGTTGTTCCGGAAGTTCAGCAAAATGCTGCTTTTTTTCAGCATTATTCTGCTGGCGACGCTGCTGCTGTTGAAGGCCGCCGGCGTCATTAAAGGCGCGGCACGGTGGATTCCTCTCGGTCCGCTGAATTTTCAGGTGTCGGATTTTGCCAAATACGCGCTGATCTTCCATTTTTCGCGTTTTATCAGTGACAAGCAGCATGTGATCAAGGATCTCAATAATGGCTATTATCCGCTTCTGACCATGCTGCTGACTGTTGTCGCGCTGATTGCTGTCGAGCCTAATTTCAGTACGGCATCGCTGGTGGCCCTTATCGGCTTCTGCCTGATGTTCCTTGGGGGGGTTCGCCTCAAGCATCTGCTTGTGACGGCTATTCCTCTGGTTCCGGCGGCTGCGATTTTTGCCATAGCCCAGCCCTACAGGGTCAGAAGACTGGTCTCTTTCTTTCTTGGCGGTGATGAATCGCATCTCAGCTATCAGGTCTACCAGGCGCTTATAGGCCTTGGAAATGGCGGACTGACCGGCCTGGGGATCGGCGCGAGCAAGCAGCGGGAGCTTTTTCTTCCTCTGTCCTACAACGATTTTGTGTTTGTCGTAATCGGAGAAGAGTTCGGATTTATCGGTGCCGTGCTGCTGCTTTCGCTTTTTGCCGCATTTTTTATCTGCGGACTGATTATCGCCAAGCACGCATCCGATGCGTTCGGCCGCTATGTCGCGCTGGGCATTACGATCGCGATCGTCCTGTACGCGTTTATCAATATCGCTGTCGCTTCTCATCTGCTCCCGACAACAGGGGTTGCGCTTCCCTTCATCAGTTATGGCGGGACGGCGTTGCTTTTCAACTCGATCGGTGTCGGTATTCTGGTCAGTATTTCAAGAGGCCCGAAAAAGGCGGAGCCGGAATCGCCGGTTGCAGCTGCGGGGAGGCCGGTCGTATGAAGATACTTTTTGCAGGAGGGGGGACCGGAGGGCATCTCTATCCGGCCGTCGCAATGGCTGAGGCCCTTCAGCAGATGCGGCCGGGAACGACTGTCGCTTTCGCCGGTACCGAACAGGGTATCGAGGCGACCGAGATTCCGCGGCTTGGTTACCGGCTGCATCTGCTCGATGTCAGAGGATTCCGTCGGGGTTTTTCCTTTTCGGATATGCTCAGCAATGCGGGAGTGCTGCTTGATTTTGTCCGGGCGGTCGTCAAGGCGGCAGGGATCATCCGTGCCGAACAGCCTGACGTCGTTGTCGGGACCGGCGGTTTTGTCAGCGGGCCGATTCTTGCAGCGGCACAGCTGATGGGCCGTAAAACGCTGATCCAGGAACAGAATGCTTTTCCGGGAGTGACAACCCGGTTTCTTGCCGCCTTTGCAACGGAAGTGCACCTCTCATTCGCTGAGAGCCGGAAATTTTTCCGCCGCAGGCACGGGGTCTTCGTGACCGGTAATCCTGCACGATCGTTTGAGCGGGTAGATCAGGCCGACGCACAGGCATTTTTCGGTCTTCAGCCCGGATTGCCGACGCTGCTGGTTTTCGGGGGGAGCAGAGGTGCCCGTTCGATCAATAACGCGGTGAAGACCTGGCTTTCGGATGCGGTCGGAAACGTCAATATCATCTGGCAGACAGGAAGCCTTGATTACGATGTGTTGCGAAAGGAGATTGCACCGTCTGCGACGCTTTGGGCAGGCCCCTATATTAATGATATGCGCATGGCTTATGGTGCAGCCGATCTCGTGCTCTGCAGGGCGGGGGCATCGACGCTTGCAGAACTGACCAACCTTGGCAAGCCGGCGGTGCTTGTTCCCTACCCGTACGCTACCGGAAACCATCAGTTTTTCAATGCTATGGCGCTGGTCGATGCAGGAGCTGCCGAGCTGGTTGCCGATGCCGATATTGCTCTCGATACATCGCGGCGGAAGGTTTTCGGTCTTCTTGCCGACTCCGTGAAACGCATGAGCATGTCGGAGGCGTGCAGGAAGGAAGGGCGGCCCCGGGCCGCGCTGGACCTTGCCGGCAGAATTGCCGGTCTGACTAACAATAAGTGAGGATACAGGGTGGAATTAGGAAAAACACAGTGTGTGCATATTGTCGGCATCGGCGGCGCCGGAATGAGCGCGATTGCCGAACTGCTTCTGAAATCGGGATTTACCGTTACGGGTTCTGATCTGGGTTCCGGTGAGGTTACCGATAAACTTTCTGAACTGGGGGCCGTGGTGTATATCGGGCACCGTGCCTGCCATGTCGGGGATTGCGATGTTGTCGTCTACTCCTCTGCCGTCAGACCGGAGAGCAATGTCGAAATACAGGCGGCGGAGAAAAAAGGGATTCCCGTTATCAAGCGCGATGAAATGCTCGGTGAGCTCATGCGCTTTAAAAGCGGTATCTGCGTTGCCGGAACACATGGAAAAACGACGTCAACCGCGATGATTGCGACAACCCTTATCGAGGCAGGGGAATCTCCGACGGTGATGATCGGCGGCATTTCGGATTATCTTAAAGGCAGTACGGTTGTCGGCAACGGAAAACTCATGGTGATCGAGGCCGATGAATACGATCGTGCTTTTCTGAAGCTTACCCCTTCAATTGCGGTCATCAACAGTCTGGAAGCCGAACACGCCGACACCTATGCCACGCTCGACGAGCTGCGCGATGCCTTTGTCGATTTTGCAAACAGCGTTCCTTTTTACGGAAGGGTTATCTGCTGCGTCGACTGGCCGGAGGTGCGGCGGATCGTGCCGCGCTTCAATCGTCGTTATTCAACCTACGGTATCGACGAAACCGCCGATCTTATGGCCAGGGATATCCGGGTCGAAAAAAACGAGACCTTTTTTTCTGTCGACTATATGAAGCGGCATCTGGCCGATTTCAGGATTGCCGTTCCGGGCCGTCATAATGTTCATAATGCACTTGCAGCAATAGCAGTGGCTCTTGAAATGGGATTGCCGGTTGACCGCATCGTTCGGGGGCTTGCTGCTTTCAGCGGGATGCGGCGAAGGTTTCAGATCCGTTATGCTTCATCGGACGGGCCTATTATCGTTGATGATTATGCGCATCATCCCTCAGAGGTCAAAGCTGCTGTCAAGGCAGCCAGGGCTGGCTGGCCGGAGCGGGAGATTATCGCGGTTTTTCAGCCGCACCTCTATTCGCGAACGAGGGATTTTGCCGGTGAGTTCGGTTGGGCGCTTTCCAACGCAGACAGGGTTTGCGTTGCCGGGATCTACCCTTCACGTGAAAATGCCCTCGATTTTCCGGGAATCACAGGTGAGCTGGTTGCCGAGGCAGCCAGGGTTGCAGGAGCTTCCTGTGTCACGTTTATTGAGGATGGGCAGGAACTCTCCCGCTATCTTGCCGGTTACTGTCTTCCTGGGGCACTGATGCTTTTTATGGGGGCCGGTGATATTACACGCATGTCTGCCAGTATGGCGGATTTTTGCACGAAATGTTCTTGAAAGGAATGGAATGCTGAGTACTGAAGAGCTGTTGAGGACCATACGGGGGACCATCCGTATCGGTGAACAGATGTGCGAACACACCTCGCTGAAAATCGGTGGACCGGCGGATTTCTTTATCGATCCGGTTGATCGCAACGATTTTTGTGAGGCAATCCGGTTTTTTTCCCGCCACAATCTTCCCTGCACCATTATCGGCAGAGGGACGAATCTGCTGGTTCATGATGACGGTATCCGGGGCGCGGTGATCGGCACTTCGCGGGCGCTGGGAAACATGGCGATAAAAAAAGACAGCGTCATGGTTGACGCAGGGGTTCCTCTTCCTGTACTTGCGGAAAAGACCTTTGCCGCTTCTCTGGGAGGGATTGAGCTGCTTCAGGGTATTCCCGGAACCACAGGAGGGGCGTTGATGATGAATGCCGGAGCATGGGGACAGGAAATATTCGATGTTGTTTCCTGGGTCGAAGTGCTCAGGGACGGCGCAGGCAGAACGCTGCAGCGTGATGAGATCGATGCCGGTTACCGGCATGGCGGTCTGGACGATAGCGTGATTCTATCGGCAGGTCTCAAACTGAAAAAGCTGACTGCATCGGCTCTCAGAGAGCGTTCAGCTGCGCTGCAGGAGGCCAGAAAACAGCGCCTCGCTCTGCAGCCGCTCTCGTTGCCTAACGCCGGCAGTACATTCCGCAATCCGGATCCTGAGGTCTTTCCCGGGGCAATGAGCGCAGGAAGAATGATCGACCTGTGCGGCCTTAAGGGAGTCAGACGTGGTGATGCCATGATTTCGGATATCCATGCCAATTTTATCGTCAACACCGGTTCGGCAAGAGCTTCGGATGTGATCGAGCTGATCACGCTTGCGCGCAACGCGGTGCAGTCGGCTTTCGGCGTGTATCTCGAGCTTGAACTGAAACTGCTCGGATTTGAAAACGCACTGTGCTGATGCCTGATTTCATTTTTCATGAAGAGGGCGTGCCGCAGCCTGACAGGAAAGGCCGTGCACAGGGACCCGATGCATCAGGGCCTTCAGGCGATGACGGGCAGTCAGCCCCGGGGCATCGATGGAGCGTCGCTCTTCTTGTCGTTGTGCTGCTTGCAGGAGGGCTGGCCGGTCTGGGGATCTATGCCCAGCAATGGAAGAAAAACGTCTGGGTCAGGGAGGTTGTCATCAGCGGCAATGTGCTGCTTCAGGACAGTGAACTGCTCGGCTTTGCCGGTGGCCTGATCGACAGAAACATGGATAGTGTCGACGGTGAAGCCCTTCAGCGTCGTTTTGCGGCGCATCCCTATATTCGTGCGGCTTCAGTCGGAAAGGAGCTGAACGGGATCATCCGGGTCCGGGTCGATGAGCGGCGTCCTCTGGCCAGGATTGTGTCGGACTGGTTTTCCGGGATTGTCGATACGGAAGGGTATGTGCTGCCATGGCGGGAGTTGCCGCATTCAGCCGGACAGTTGATCGATGTTTCAGGGGTAAAGGTGAAAAAAAACGGAGGAAACGCCTCCGGAAAGATCGACCCCGCAGAGTTTGCTGTGCTGCAGTCGTTTCTTGATGCATTGTCCGGAACTGATTACGCGCGGCTGATGGTTCGGAAAATCACTTTTATTGATGGGAATAAAACGTATTTTACTGCTTCAGGTTCTCCTACCCGATTTCTGGTCGGGAACGATGGGAACTATAAGGAAAAGTTGAAAAAATTCGAGATATTCTGGCAAAAGGTTGTTGCCAGAAAGGGTCTTGACTCTTATGCTTCAGTGGATCTGAGATTTCACGAAAGAGTTTTTGCCCGTGAACAGGAAGAGTGACAGGCAATCCGGACAGGTGTTGCCTTCCGGAGAGAAATATGCTTACGAGAATACCATGCAGAGAAGCAATATAGTCGTAGGGCTCGACATAGGAACAACCAAGGTATGCGTTGTTGTCGCAGAGAAAGATGAGGCAGGAAAACTCAATATTCTCGGCCATGGGCGCTCTGTATCCGAGGGGCTGCAGCGAGCGACGGTCGTCAATATCAATAAAACCGTCAATGCTATCCGGGCAGCGGTAGCCGATGCTGAGCGGGAGTCGTCGATTCGTATCAGAGGGGTCAATGTCGGGATTTCAGGAGCTCATGTTCACTGCATCAACAGCAATTCAGAAATCAGCGTCAACCAGTCCGGCGTTGTCAATCCATCGGATATCAACCGGTTTCTTGAAAAGGCAAAAACCAACATCCGGTATCTTGATATCGACCACGAGATTATCCATGTTATTCCCCAGGAGTTTATTGTCGACGATCAGGAAGGGGTTCTCGATCCTATCGGGATGGCGGGAACCACCATGCGAGGCAGCGCCTATATCGTGGTAGGTATGAAAACCAAGATCCGCAATATCAAACAGTGTGTTGAAAAGGCAGGATTGACGGTTAACGATATGACCTTCGAGCCGGTTGCTTCCGGGCTCGCCGTTATGAAGGAAAGCGAGCGCAAGAGCGGCGTGGTCATTATCGATATCGGAGGGGGAACGACCGAGGTTGCAATTTACATCGACGGCGCGATACGGTTTTCCGAAGTCATAAAAGTTGCTGCAAACGATGTAACCCATGATGTCGTTTTCGGAGTAAAGGCGCTCTATGAAGTTGCCGAAGACCTTAAAATCAAGCATGGCTGCGCCTATATCCGTGACCGTTCACAGGACGAGGAAATAATCATTCAGGGGATCGAGGGCCGTTCGCAGAAATCGTTCCTGAAAAGTTCCCTGACGCTGATCATCGAGGCGCGAATGATGGAGATTTTCGAGCTCATCCGGGATTCCGTCAAGCGTTCCGGTTATTACGAGTATCTCAATGCAGGGGCGGTCATTACCGGGGGGGGAAGCCTTATTCCCGGTACCGAGGCGCTGGCGACGGAAGTACTCGGGCTGGATGTGCGAACGGGGTATCCGGAGGGAATTTCGGGAGGAATCAAGCACTCGATCAATAATCCCATCTACGCGACGGTTATGGGCCTGGTGGCGCAATCGTTCGAGGGACGGGCCGATCAGCATGATTTCAGCCCGGTCGGGCCCGGCATTGAGCGGGATGGATCTGCTTCCAGGGAGAGTGCGGATAATGATGTTCAGGACCAGCAAGGAAGAAGGCTTGTCGATCGCTTGAAAGACTGGTGGGAAAGACTATAAGGGGATTCTGCCGGGAGGCAGGCATAAACGGGAGAATATTGAGATATGGCATTTGAACTGGATCCGGGCTTGTTTGAACACGAACAGGACATAGGTGTTACCATCAAGGTTGTCGGGGTCGGCGGCTGCGGAGGCAACGCGGTCAACAATATGATTGACCGGAAAATTTCCGGAGTCGATTTTATCGTTTTCAATACCGACCGCCAGGCGCTCCTGAATTCTAAAGCGCCTGTCCGTCTTCAGATCGGTAAAAAAGCAACGAACGGGCTTGGGGCCGGAGCTGATCCTGCAAAAGGACGGCAGGCGGCTGATGATGACCGCGAAATTATCGCCGGCCAGCTTCGGGGCGCCGATCTTGTGTTTATTACAGCCGGAATGGGAAAAGGGACCGGGACCGGTGCTGCGCCTGTGATCGCATCTATCGCCCGCAATATGGGAATTCTGACCATCGGGGTCGTGACCAGGCCGTTCAATTTTGAGGGTCGGATCAAAGCCGGTATTGCCGATAGCGGTATTGCCGAACTCCGGAAATATATCGATACCCTGATCGTTATCGAGAACGAGAGGATTCTCAGTATTGCCGAGGAGGGGATCAGCGCTACCGAGGCATTCAACATGGCCAACGACGTTCTCTACCGTGCGGCCAAAGGCATTGCCGATATCATTACCCGTCACGGCCACGTCAATGTTGATTTTGCCGATGTCCGGAGTATTATGTCGGGCGCGGGAGATGCCGTCATGGGCTCGGCAGCTGCTTCGGGAGACCGAAGGGCTCTGAAAGCCGCTTCCGATGCCATTACCAGTCCGTTGCTCGAAGGGGTTTCCTTCAAGGGCTCGAAAGGGGTTCTGGTCAATATGACCGGTGATGTGACCATGCGCGACATGTCGGATGCGATGAGTTATATCGAGGAGCAGGTGGGAAAGGATGCTAAAATTATCAATGGCTATGTTGAAGACCGCGATGCGTCCGGCGAGATTCGCGTGACCGTCATTGTGACAGGTTTCAACCGTCATCGCAGCGACGATGGCGATGAGGGGGCCGATTACCCCTATGTGGCCGAGATGCCGGGTGGAAAGACGCTGCCGCAGCACTCCTTCGTCCGTCAGTCGGGATCTCAGGGTTATCATGGTCAGAAGCCTGATGATCTTCGCGTCCCTGCCTATATTCGCAGAAAGATTTCAATCCATGATCCTCTGGACCTTGGAGCAGGCAAGTCCCAGTCGAAACAGATCGATGATCCTGACGAGATTACCATGCCTTCTTCCCGTTCATCCGATGACAGAATTCGAAAAGGTTCTCCCGATACCCCTGCATATTTACGCCGTCGGCAGTAATCGAGTTCCGCTGCTTTCTGCCTGGAATACGGGGTCAGACAGATCTGTTGCAGGAATGTAACCTGGAAGAGTGAAGAAGGAAGTTGTTCTTTGTCCCTGGTATGTTATTTTGTGCCGGTGTAGATGTTTTTCCAAATTGTAAAGCAGGATGCTGCCGGATGACGAAAACTCCTGATAAACCCGCTCGCCTTAAAGACTCTCCGTCTTTCAGCACATTTCTGAGGACAGCAGCATCATACAGGGTCAGGCCCGGGATGGCTGCATGGATCCTTCACCGTCTGACCGGACTTCTCCTGGTAATCTACCTGCCGCTTCATGTTATGGGGCTGCGATCTCTGGCCGATCCTGCTTCGTTTGAGAAGTATGTGACGCTGTATCGCAATCCCCTCTTCAAGCTGGCTGAAGTCGTTCTGCTCGGCGTAGTGGCTTTTCATGCATTCAACGGGATACGGATTCTGCTGCAGGATCTCTATTTCAGGTCGGATACCCAACGCGTTCTGTTCTATGTTGTTCTCGTGCTTACGCTGCTGGTGACCGCGCTTGTCGGTTATCCGATTCTTTACCCCTATTTTATTGGCCCGCTTCTTTTTCAATAATCAAGACAGATATGAGAACGGTATGAATCAGCCACATCGAGAACCATCCACGAGAACGTCCTCCAGAATTGAGGCGCTTGGCTGGTTCATGCAGCGTCTGACCGGGCTTGGCCTGGTGCTGTTTCTTGCCCTGCATTTCTGGGTGCAGCATATGCCGAATGGATTTCTGGCAACGGCGACCGAGTACAACGAGATCGTTGCCGGGCTTGCCCTTCAGGGGCCGGAATTTGCTGAAGCCATTGCTGACGGGCATATCAAGGATGCTCTTCCTGAAGAGCATGTCATTACCTACAGCAAAGTTGCCGCAAGGCTGAGCAATCCGCTGTGGAAGGCTATCGATATCATGCTATTGCTTTTTGCGATCGCTCATGGTCTCAACGGCCTGAATAATGTTCTTGTCGATTACATTCACCGGGAACCTCTTCGCAAAGCGCTTGCTGCGGGGAGTCTTGCCGTATGTCTTTTCCTTTCCGTTCAGGGAATTGCCTCGATTCTTGCTGCCGGGGCTGGCGGATAACCCGATGAACCATTGATACTTATGGATGTTGTCTATCATGACGTGATCATAGTCGGCGCAGGACTTGCCGGCCTGCGTGCTGCTGTTGAACTTGCCGGATCCTGCGATGTGGCTGTGCTTTCAAAACTGCATCCGCTCCGCTCTCATTCAGGAGCGGCCCAGGGCGGGATTTCCGCAGCACTCGGCAATGTTGAGGAGGACCATCCTGACTGGCATGCCTACGATACGATAAAGGGGTCGGATTATCTGGCCGATCAGCATGCCGTTCAGGTGATGTGTAATGACGCGCCGAGGGCGATTATCGAGCTGGAGCATCTTGGCGTACCCTTTTCGCGTCTCGATAGCGGTCGTATCGCTCAGCGTCCTTTTGGCGGCCATACCCGGAATTTCGGCCAGGCTCCTGTTCGCAGGACCTGCTTCGCAGCGGATCGTACCGGACATGTCTGCATGCACACGCTCTACGAACAGTCGCTCAAGCAGGGTGTAAGGTTCTACGATGAAATCCAGGTGCTCGACCTCTGCATGGAGGATGGTGCAGTCAACGGCGTCGTTGCCATGGACCTGCAGAACGGCCGTATCGTACTCATGCATGCCCGGGCGGTGATGTTCGCCACAGGAGGTTACGGCAAGGCGTGGAAGACCACCTCGAACGCTTTTGCAAATACCGGCGACGGACTGGGTATCGTGCTCAAGCACGGTCTTCCTCTTCAGGACATGGAGTTTGTCCAGTTTCATCCGACAGGGCTCTATCAGCTTGGAATTCTTATAACGGAGGCGGCAAGAGGCGAGGGCGGCGTGCTGCTCAATGGCAGCGGTGAGCGTTTTATGGAACGCTACGCTCCGAGCATCAAGGACCTTGCGCCGAGGGATATCGTCAGCAGGAGCATCTACGAAGAGCTGAAAGCCGGCAGGGGCGCCGGTCCCGGGAAAGATCACGTGCTTCTGGACCTGACAGCGCTTTCGCATGAGAAGATCGCAAGCCGTCTGCCTGAGATCGAGTCTTTTGCGAAGGTCTATCTTGGCATCGATCCTTCGCGAGCTCCCATCCCTGTGCTTCCTACCTGTCACTATGCCATGGGAGGAATTCCCACCACGGTGAACGGCCGCGTTGTCGGCGATGCTGAAGGCAGTGAGGTTCCCGGTTTCTGGGCAGCAGGAGAGGTCGCCTGTGTTTCGGTGCATGGTGCCAACCGTCTCGGCTCAAACTCGCTTCTCGACCTTATTGTCTTCGGCCGGCGCTGCGGCAAGGATATTGCCGGATATCTCAAGAAGACCGGGTCGGCTTTGCCTCTCGCAATGAATTCAGCCGATCGAATCACAGGCGTTATCAATACGCTTCTGGACCGGCAGAATGGCGAAACTGTTGCCGAAGTGCGTTCGGATCTTCAGAGGGTCATGATGGACGATGTCTCGGTTTTTCGTCATGAGGCGGGCCTCCTGGATGCTGTGAGCCGACTTCGGGATCTGCAGCAGCGGGCATCACTGATCCGGGTTAAGGACAGAACAAGAAATTTCAACCAGGAGCTTACCGATGCTCTCGAGTTGCAGCATATGGTCAATTATTCGTTGACTGTCGCTCTCTCGGCGCAGAACCGTCGCGAATCGCGAGGTGCACACAGCAGGGAGGATTATCCCCACCGTGATGACGCCAACTGGCTGAAGCATTCCATGTGCCGTATGGATGAAGACGGAAACGTCCGGCTTTTCGACCGGCCGGTTGATTTGTCCCTGGCAGCAGAAAATCCTGTGTTTGTACCGAAAGAAAGAAAGTACTGAGCAGGACCAAGCGGTGCCGGTTTTTGATGTGTTCCGTTTATGGCAGCGATATTGAACTGTATATTTTTTAATGGGATAAAAGGAGCTTTTGCATGAACTACCGGACAATGTCCGCTGATGAAGCGGTTTCGGTTGTACAGTCTGGGGATAGAATTTTTCTGCATACAGCTGCAGCTACGCCGAAGAGACTTATCGATGCCCTTGTCAAACGGTCTGCATCGCTGAGGGATGTCGAGATTGTCAGTCTGCATACAGAAGGAGAAGCTGAGTACGTAAGGCCTGAGTACCGGGAAAATTTCCGGCTCAATGCGTTTTTTGTCGGCAGCAACGTGCGCTCTGCCGTTCAGGAGGGCTATGCCGATGCCATTCCGATATTTCTCAGTGATGTTCCTGCGTTATTTCATAATAATATTCTGCCTCTCGATGTCGCTTTTGTCCATGTGTCGCCTCCGGACCGCCACGGGTATTGCTCCCTCGGGGTATCGGTAGACGCAGCGCTTGCTGCTGTGCACAAGGCAAGATATGTCATAGCCCAGGTCAATCCCTTTATGCCGCGTACCCACGGCGAAGGGCTGCTGCACCTGGGTCATATTGACGCGCTTGTTGAGGTTGAGGATCCTCTTCCCGAAATACCAAGGCATGAGCTGACTGATGTCGAGCGCAGAATCGGTGAAAATGTCGCTTCGATTGTCGAGGACGGCGCGACCCTGCAGATGGGGATAGGGGCTATTCCGGATGCGACGCTCGCAGCCCTGACCGGCCACCGTGATCTTGGTATTCATACCGAAATGTTTTCCGATGGCGTCGTCGATCTTGTCGAAAAAGGGGTGATTACCGGAAAGCGCAAACGCACGCATAAGGAGATTATCGTGGCGAGTTTTCTTGTGGGGTCACGCAAGCTCTATGACTTTGTCGACGACAATCCTCTTGTGGAGATGTTTCCGTCCGATTACATCAACGATACCAAGGAGATTCGTAAAAACCCGAAAGTTACCGCTATTAACAGCGCAATAGAAATTGATATGACGGGTCAGGTCTGCGCTGATTCAATCGGACAGAAGCATTTTTCAGGTGTTGGGGGCCAGATGGATTTTATTCGCGGAGCTGCGCTTTCTGAAGGAGGCAAGCCTATTATCGCACTGCCATCGGTGACAAGGAGGGGGGCGTCGCGTATTGTCCCCATGCTCAAGCCCGGTGCTGGTGTCGTGACGACGAGAGCTCATGTGCAGTATGTGGTGACCGAGTATGGAATCGTCAATCTTCACGGGAAAAATATGCGACAGCGGGCAGAAGCTCTTGCAAGCATCGCTCACCCGGATTTCCGGGAAGGCATTCTTCGGGCTGCGCATGATCTCTATGGAGGGAGAAGGTCCTGCTGACAGCTGGACTGTTGTCTACCATCGGTTATGCTTTGATTGTTGAAAGCCGATCACAAAAAAAACTGCTCCGGTTTACCGGAGCAGTTTTTTTATGCAGCGTCAGATATGCTTTGGCTATTATGCCGGTTTGACTGCTTCGACGAAGAGGTGGTCGTAGCGTCGAACCATGCGGACGTCGGTAAAACCGATCTTTTCGAGAATCGCCCTGTAGTTGTCCTGGTCTTTGTAGCCGAGAACGGAGAACGGCATACCGATACCCATGATGTAATGGCTGAGATAGTCATAGTTCGGATGCGCAGGATCATCGACGATCATGTCGAGTACCATGACTTTTCCGCCCGGGTTGAGTGCGTTGTATGCCTTGGTGCACATCATCTCGGTCAGCTGCTCATTGGCAGAATAGAGAATCCTGCAGAACATGACGGCATCAGCAGCAGGGTATTCATCGCGGTAGATATCGACAGCCGCACCTCTGAGTCTGTCTCCAAGGCCCTTTTCCGCAGCGTTTTCGTTGACGAGCTCGATTGCGCCCGGAAGGTTGAGGATGGTGGTATCCAGTTCAGGGTAGTGTTTGCAGAGTGCTGCGGCGATATCTCCGATACCTCCTCCGACATCGATCATTTTCCTTGCATTGTCAAGACGCGCCTCTTCAAGCAGGAGCTTGATCGAGAAGTGTGCGTTACGACGGTGAATTTCTTCGAAATAGAGGTTTTCTTCTTTTGTCTTGGGCGGATAGGATGTCTCGCCCTTGTAGTCCAACTTGCCTTTGACTGCCTGTGCCATGTGCATGTAGAAATGTTCGGCGGTATAAGCCATTGCTCCGGCAACAGGAGCCATATACAGATTCGGGTGCTCGTCGTTGGGAACAAACATGTTCGACGCGAATTCTGTCAGCGACCATTTGCCGTTTTCCTGCCCGGTTATGCCGATCTGGCGCAGGGCTTCAAGGAGCATTGCGAGTCTTTGTGGTACTGCCTCGATCGAAGCGGCAAGCGATTCGACATCCTTTGCCTCTCCGGCAAGGTGCTTGAATAGATCAAGTTCAAGTGCAGCCTTGAAACAGCCGAATTCCACAAGGCCTTTGAAAACGATTTCGTTGGCCCGGTGGTTTTGTTTCAGTAGCTCATTGTCATTCATGGGTAGGTCTGGCTTGAATGTTAACGTATTGGTTTTAGAGCGGGAACCGTTTTTTTGAACCGATAAATTTACTTCAAAATGCCTAATGAAACAACTATTAGGATGGACCCCTTTTTTTTATAATGAAAAGGATGGCCTCATATCATCATGAACTCATTCAGGAGGACCGTGCTATGCTGTCAAGTCTTTCAAAATTATCGCCCGCTGAACTCGAAGAGGTAAGACGGCTGGAGCTGGAGCTGGGCAAAACGCTGCTGTCATATTCCAGTTACGATGTTGTCGCTGACGATCTGACAGATGAGGACCTTGTCAGGGTCCGCCAGCTCGAAAAGCGTCTCGGGACCTCTCTGGTCGTGGTCAGAGAGGGAGAGCAGCAGGCCTGATACCGATCAGGCTGATCATTCGTCCTGTTATTCCCTGTTCTTGTCTGTAGGAAAAGAAGTGGCGGTTGTCGAGAACGGTGCAGAACGGCGAACGTTCAATCTGTGCAGTCCCGACTCCAGCATTCATGAGCTGTACGGCATTGGCCAGAGCAAGATCGAGGCCCTGGCTGCCGCCTGGCAGCGTTGTCAGGTACTGCCGGTCGAAAGCTGAAGCTACATCAGGTCCGACTTCGTAGACGCTGCCGCTGATGCCGGTTCCGATGAATGCAAGGCAGTCGGCAGGATCGGTGCCGAACGTTGAGCTCAGACCCTCTACAGCCCTGCCGGCAATATTGCCGGCAGTTCCTTTCCAGCCGGCATGGACTGCTGCAACGGCCAGCCGTACAGGATCCAGGATCAGCACGGGAAAACAGTCGGCGGTGAGAATGCAGGGATAGACACCGGGGGTATTGGTGATGAAGCCATCAACGCCGCTATAGTATCCTCCGCTGGTGACATGAAGAATCTCCGTGCCGTGGACCTGATTGCTCATTGCAAGCGATCCGGGGGTTATGTCGAGATCCTTGCAGAGCAGACTGGTATTGGTATCGATGTTTTCCCTGCTGTCGCCGGTATGGCTGCCGAAATTAAACGATGACCAGGGTTCAGGACTGACGCCTCCGTGCCGGAAGGTCTGTATGGCGATGATGCCAGGGTGCCGTTGGATGAACGACGGAAAATGGAATCGTTGAGTCATCCGGTCAGGTAAAAAACGTGGTTGATGATGCCCGCAGGCACGCGAAGCTTTCTGCGGTAAAATAGCCAAAACAGACGTATGGGCCCATTAAAATCGCTGAAAGTGTTATCTTGAGCAGTCACGAAACTCAGGTGGATAGAAAACCCCAAATGACTATCATGAAGATTCTTGTGATCGGCGGCGCGGGCTACATCGGCAGTCATGTTGTGCGTGCATTTCTTGACAGCGGTTACGATGTGACGGTTTTTGACAATCTTTCGACAGGATCAAGAGAGAACCTGTTTGATGAGGCTGCATTCATTCACGGCGATATCATGCAGCCGGAGCATCTTCGAAAGGCAATGGCCGACGGGTACGATGCCTGCGTTCACCTTGCTGCTCTCAAGGCAGCCGGCCAGTCGATGATCGATCCCGCATCCTATGCTGCCGCTAATATTGGCGGAACGATCAATATTCTCAATGCCCTTGTCGAGGCGGGTATTGCAACGCTTATTTTCTCATCCTCGGCAGCCGTATTCGGAAGTCCGGCCTATCTGCCTATCGATGAAGCTCATCCAAAAGAGCCTGAAAATTTCTACGGTTTTACAAAGCTTGAAATAGAACGGCTGCTTGCCTGGTATGACCGCCTGAAAGGGTTGAAATATGCGGCAATCCGGTATTTTAACGCAGCGGGTTACGATGTCGTCGGCCGTATAACCGGTCGTGAACGCAATCCGGAAAACCTGCTTCCCGTCGTGATGGAAGCAGCGGCAGGCATCCGCTCGCATTTGTCGATTTTCGGCAATGACTATCCGACCAGGGACGGCACCTGCATTCGCGATTATGTTCATGTCAACGATCTTGCCTCGGCCCATGTTGCATCGTTTGAGTATATTTTAAAAGAGGGAATGAGTCTTGAACTCAATCTCGGCAGTGAGCGGGGAGTGACGGTTCTTGAGATGCTCGAAAAAGCACGGGAGATAACCGGCAGGCCCATTGCTGCCGATATAGCCCCGCGGCGTCCGGGAGACCCGGCCGAACTGGTGGCTTCTTCGGCAAAAGCTTTTGAGCTGATCGGCTGGAAAGCCGCTCACAGCGACATCGATACCCTTATCGCATCGACGTGGAAAGTGTATAAGAAGTAAGACAGGAGACAGGAGACAGGAGACAGGAGACAGGAGACAGGAGACAGGAGACAGGAGACAGGAGACAGGAGACAGGAGACAGGAGACAGGAGACAGGTAAATGTGGTTAAAATACAGAAAATAAATGGATTATCGCTTGATTTCCTTTGTCCTTCATTGATATTTTCTTAACGATTAACGATTAACGATTAACGATTAACGATTAACGATTAACGATTAACGATTAACGATTAACGATTAACGATTAACGATTAAC